>Ga0137298_10036_pt1 | contig 139381 bp, 84 predicted proteins | sample RamsorincwithD2O_2_FD_97182 | JGI IMG/M metagenome (GOLD analysis project Ga0137298, IMG submission 97182) | Mouse cecal microbial communities from Vienna, Austria - Glucosamine amended with D2O | ecosystem: Host-associated > Mammals > Digestive system > Large intestine > Cecum | place: Austria...
TGTTGACTGCGGCGCTCCCGGCGGCAACTATTACAGCTATAACACAGGCACGATGATTTCCGGTGGTGCTGAGCTTTTCCGCGTGACGGGCGAGGAGCGTTTCAAGACCGATCTGAGCGCATCCTCAAAAAGGTCGCTGAATGTGTTTGCCCGTTATGTGCGCGATATGGGTGTGTATGATTTCAAGACAGATGCCACTGCCACGGAGGGTTTCAACACATGGTTTAACGATGTGCTGATGCGCTCATTTGTCGATGCCGAGCCATATTGCGACAACACATCGGCAAAGAATGGCCTGAAGGGATTCCAGACCACATTGGATTATGCCTATGAAAACCATAACCGTGGCAACATGTTGCCTATCCGCCTGATTGACGGTTGGGGGTCTGACATAAAAACCAAGCCTTTCCATCAGTTTGCCTTCGCTTCGGAATACGCGATGCTGGCAGTTAGGTTGCTCAGAAACCTTCAGAGCGGCGGAATCGCCGGTGTGGAGGCCGACGTTGACGCTGTAGCTGATGACGCGGTCTACACGCTCGACGGCATCCGTTTGGGGCGCCTTGCTGATGTTGAGCCGGGCTTGAGCGGGCTTTATATCGTTGGCGGTGAAAAACGGCTTTTCGGAAAGTGATGATGCGATAGTGTTTATAGAGTGTTGCAGAACTCCAGATTGTAGGGATGCACGCTCGTGCATCCGAATTACTGCATCTGATTGCAGATGTTTATCGGATACACGAGCGTGCATCTCTACATTTTAGTTATACGCGGCGTGCTTTGAAAGTCCGTGTATTTAGGGTATTATTGGTTGAGGGGAGGGATTACGATGTCGAAGCGGTCGCAGGGGGCGGTGCGGTGGGCAAGGTGGCGTGTTGTCGGGGAGATGCCGAAGAGGGGGGAGTAGGTTTTGACTTTGATTCTGCGTCCGTCGGGCATGAATTCGAGAATTCGGAGCCATCCGTCGCCACCGTTGCCTTCCCAGCCTCCGCCGAGCACCTGCACGTTGAACATCATCTGGTGGACGTCGCGGCCTGAGGTGTTTTTGTCGACGCGGTATGCAACAGAGTCTTCAAAATCTCCGGGAGTGCCTGTGTGTCCGCAGATGGCGAGCACGATGTTTGAGGATGGCTCGATCAGTTTATCCCACACCTGTTGCCCCCAGTTGCTTGGTGAGATTGCGTAGCCTTCGTTGTCGGTGCGTGAGGCTGTGCGCTCGTTGAGCAGCGAGTGGGTGATATATACAACACGGTGATTGCGGAATCGGTCGCTTGAAATCAGGTCGGCGGTCCAGCGGAGCACTTCGTCGCGCGGGGCGAATTCGTTGCATACCACGAGGATGTTTCCCCATGCCGGGTCGTGGAATTCGAAAGCAGCGTTTTCGAGTGATTCCGCACCGTTGCGGTTGGGGAATGCGGCCACGGCGCAGTCATACCATTTCTTGTTGCGCTCTATGGGGAAATATTCTGGGAAACGGGTGTTTCCGTTTTCTGCATGGCGGTAGCCGTATTCGTGGTTTCCGGGGGAGATGATGTAGGGCACAACGTTGTCGAGGCGCGAGAACGACCGCGATGCCGATTCCCACATTTCGCGCGAGGTCTGGTTGAGCATGTTGCGGTTGCGGATTATGTTGTCGTTCTGCTCAACGATGTCGCCTGTGCAGAGCACGGCCTTGATGTTCAGGTTGTCGATATTGTCGGCGATCCATGCGGTCTGCAACTCGAAAAGGGGTTGGTTAATGTCGTATTTCGTGTAGCCCTGCGGGTCGCCGAGCAGAATCATCGAAAACGAATCGGGGTTGTCAAGATGTTGTTGGTCGGCGCGGTGTTGGGCCGACATCATTGCTGAGGAGGCCAGCAGAAGGGTGGTGATAATCGATGTTTTCATCATTTGGTCTGTTGTGCTATGGAGTCGGCGGGTTTGGATAGCAGCCGTGGTGAGGGGCCTTCCATTGTCATTTTCACAGGGTTGATAAGCCCGTTCTCATCGAAAGTCATGCGGTCGATGCATGTCACCCGGAAGTCGCGGGCCGTTTCTCCGGCAGGGCGGCGGTGGTAGACAATGTAGTATTCCTCAGTGCCTGGAATATGCATCACCGAATGGTGTCCGGCCCCGGTGGCTATGTCAGGGTCTTGTTGCAGAATCTTTGCCTGGCGGTTAAACGGCCCGAGGGGGGAGTCGGATATGGCATAGGCCACGGAATAGTCCGGGCCGCCCCATCCGCCTTCGCTCCACATGAAGTAGTATTTTCCGCCACGTTTGAACATGAACGGCCCTTCCACATAGTTTTCGGGAGTGACCTCTTTGTAGATTTCCCCGTCGGGGAAGGGGACGAGCGATGTGAAGTCATCGTTGAGGCGGACGATGTTGCAATGCCCCCATCCGCCGTAATACATGTAGTATGAACCGTCATCGTCGAGGAATACATATTGGTCGATGGGCTGTGCGCCGTTTACGATGTCGTTGATTAGCGGCCGGCCAATCAGGTCGCGGTAGGGGCCTTCAGGTTTGTCGCTGACAGCGACTCCGATGCCTCCTATCTCACCTTCATGCACATCATTAGCGCCGAAGAACAGATAGTATTTGCTGTCTTTGCGCAGCACTGCGGGCGCCCACATGCATTTGTGCGCCCATTTGACTTCGGCGGTGTCGATAACGGCATGGTGGCGCGTCCACTCCACCATATCGGGCGATGAGAAGCAGTCGATGAAGGTCTGCCGCTCGTATTCATCGCTCCAAGTGGGGAAAATCCAGTATTGGTTGTCATAGATAATCCCCTCGGGGTCGGCATACCATCCTTCAAAAACCGGATTCGCCCCCATGGCAACCGCCGGCATCAGTGCGGCGGCTGCCATGGTGGCTATCAGTAGGGAACAGCGTTTCATTTCGATGTTTTCAGTTCGTTTGTGAATGAGTAGGGGAAAGAATGTGGCTGAGAACCTCTTGAGAAGTTGGGCTTTTCAGCCATGTCGTAGCTTATGTGGGCTCCGCCCATGAGGTCGCTATGGATGAAGTAGTTGCGGTCATAAGCCGCCCCGTTGAGCCTGATGGCGTCAACATAGCGGTTTGTGCTGCTGTTGGCAGGGGCGGAGATTGTTACTTTGTTGCCGTTTTCGAGATGCAGCACAACGTTGCGGAAGGCTGGTGCGCCGAGTATGTACTGGTCTGTTCCGGGGCATACGGGATAGAATCCGAGAGCCGAGAACACATACCATGCCGAGGTCTGTCCGTTGTCTTCGTCGCCGCAATATCCGTCGGGGGTTGCGAAATACATCTTGTCCATGACCTCGCGCACCCAGTATTGGGTTTTCCATGGCTGGCCTGAATAGTTGTAGAGGTAGAGCATGTGCTGGATGGGCTGGTTGCCGTGGGCATAGTTACCCATGTTCATAATCTGCATTTCGCGGATTTCATGGATTACACCGCCATAGTAGCTGTCGTCGAACAGTGGCGGCACGTTCATGACCGAGTCCATCATCTGGTTGAATGTCTCGCGGCCGCCCATGAGGTCGATAAGTCCTTGCGGGTCGTGGAACACCGACCATGAATAGTGCCATGAGTTCCCTTCGGTGAATGCGTCGCCCCATTTCAAGGGGTTGAATGGCGACTGGAAAGTGCCGTCTTCGTTGCGCCCGCGCATGAGATTGTGTTCGGGGTCGAAGAGGTTCTTATAGTTCATTGCCCTTTGGGCGAAAGGTTTCAGCTCTTTTGCGGGTTTGCCGAGGGCTTTGCCCATCTGGTAGATGCACCAGTCGTTGTAGGCATATTCGAGTGTGCGTGCTGCGCTTTCGTTTATGCCCACGTTGTAGGGAACGTAGCCGAGGCGGTTGTAGTATTCATGGCCGAGACGCCCGGTTGATGGAACATTGGGATGCACGGCCTGTGTACCGTGTTTTAAGGCCTCCCAAAGCGTTTCAACATCGTAGCCCTGCAATCCTTTGAGATATGCGTCGGCCACTACAGATGCGGAGTTGTTGCCGACCATGCAGCCTCGGTGTCCGGGGCTGGCCCATTCGGGAAGGAAGCCGCTCTCTTTATAGGTGTTGGCGAGGCCTTCCTGCATTTTCTCGTTCATCGACGGATACATCAGGTTGAGGAAGGGGAAAAGGCAGCGGAAGGTGTCCCAAAAGCCGGTGTCGGTGAACATGTAGCCGGGAAGCACTTTTCCGTTGTAGGGGCTGTAGTGCACAGGCTTTCCGTCAGCGCCGATTTCATAGAAGCTGCGGGGGAAAAGCACCGAGCGGTAGAGGCAAGAATAGAAGGTGCGCAGGCGGTCTATGTCGTTGTCTTCAACCTCGATGCGTCCGAGCACCTCGTTCCATTTGTCGCGGCCTTTCTCTTTGATGGTGTCGAAATTGTCGTTGCCGAGTTCGCGGAGGTTGCGCTCAGCCTGTTCGGGGCTTATGAAGGATGAGGCCACACGGGCATTGACGGTCTCGCCACGGCGTGTTTTGAAGCCTATGATGGCTCCGGCATGGTTGGTCGTGGCCGACAGCGAGGAGGTGTTGATATTTCCGTTGTCTACGGCGGCGGTGTAGGTGAAGGGTTTGTCGAACTCGATGACGAAGTAGTTTTTGAAATTCTCGGGCACTCCGCCGCTGTTTTTTGTGGTGTAGCCCACAATCTTGTTTTCGGCGGGTATGATGCTGACGGAAGAGCCGTTGTCGAATGGGTCGACCACCACATAGGCGTTTTCGGTTTCGGGGAATGTGAACCGGAAAATAGCGGCGCGGTCGGTGGGAGTGATTTCAGTCACCACATCGTGGTCGGCCAGGTACGCGCGGTAGTAGTAGGGCGTTGCCGTTTCGGCTTTGTGGGAGAACCAGCTTGCGCGCTCGTCTTCGTTGAAGACAGGCTTTCCGGTGACAGGCATTATTGCGAACTGGGCATAGTCGTTGATCCAGGGGCTGGGCTGGTGGGTCTGCTTGAATCCGCGTATTTTGTCGGCATCATATGTATAAGCCCATCCGTCGCCCATTTTTCCGGTCTGTGGAGTCCAGAAGTTCATCCCCCAGGGTAGGGCAACTGCGGGGTATGTGTTTCCGGTTGAGAGTGAGTGTTTTGATTGGGAACCGACCAGTGTGCTCACATAGTCAACCGGAGATTCAACGGCAAAAGCATTGGCAACCGTAGCGGCGGCCAATGCTGTCATTGCATAGGATTTTAGTTTGCTCATCTGAAATCTGTGATGTATGGTTTATTTGATTATGATTTTTTCGGAGAACAGATTGTTGACAGTCACAATATATATGCCCGGAGAGGGTGTGCAGTCTAATGTGGCCGTTGGTTTGCCGTCGGCGTTATGCGATGCCACAAGCCTTCCGTCAATGGCAGATATGCTGACGTTTGTGATGCCATCCGCTAAGGTGACGGTGATGCTATTCCCGGCGGCTGAGATGGTGAACCCGGCGGATTCCGTCTCTGTCAGACTGCTGGACTCTGTGACGGTCAAGGCCTTCCGTTGTGATATTTCATCGTTGCCGGAGGTGAGCATACATATTTCGTAATTTCCTGCACGCAGGGGCTGGAATTCCACATGTCCGCCTGTGGCCGGGGCGGTCTGCTCCGCAACCAGCTCAGTCCCCCGGTAGATTGCTATGCGGTTATCTTCGCGGGCGGGTGCGCCGTCATAGACGGCCCGTATGTTGTCGGTGGGGAGGTATTCGTCTTTGTCTGTATCAATCAGCACAGGTTTCCCGATGATTACATAGACACGGTCTGTTGACTCATGGTATCCGTCGGTATTGAAGTAACCCACGTAGTATATCCCGTCTTCTACGGGTGAAGTGTAGTTTATGTTTCCGCTGATGTTAAGGGTGACAGTGCCGTCGGGTTCTTGGCCGACATACTGGTAGGAATGGCTTTTCCCGTTGGCCGGCGCAACACCGGCGGAATATAGGCCTATCCAGTCTTTTGATATGGCCGGTGCATGGCGGTGGGTCACAACAATGGGGTCGCCGACGTTGTAGACATCTTTGTCGGTTTCGATAACGGGCGGGTTGCTGTCGTCGCAGTTGTTGCTGCATACGAAACTGATTCGCGGGGATATTTCCGTGTAGCCTCCGTCTTTAAACAGGGTTGCGAAGTAAACTCCCGGCTCGGGGGCGGTGAATTCCCAGTTGCCTGAAGCTGCTGAGGTGTAGGAGTAGAGCACAGACTGGTTTTCAGAACCTGGCCGGTGGCCGTCGCGGTAGATTCCCACCCATGCGTCGGTTCCTATGGGTGCTCCGGCATATGAGAGGCTGATTTGTGAGCCTGAGCGGAAGAAACGGCCGTTTAGCGCTACAGCCCCCGGATCGGCAGCACCTTCGATGGTGAATTTCTGCGGCCGGGAGAATTCAGACCAGTCGAGGTTTGAGTTGCGGTTGCGCACGCGGATATAGTAGGCGCCGTTGGCCATCGTGCCGTTATCAAGTGTGTAGGTGAGCAGGTCTGCATCTTTGTTGAGGTCGAGCGGCATGTAGTTTTCGTCGACGCCATAGAAATCCTCAGAGGTGATTAGTTTGTTGACCAGAAGATTGTTGAATGATTCGTCGGCGGAAATCTGATATTGCACGGCATAGGGGCGGGCGGTTTGACCGGCCTGGCAGAATGTGTGGGGGAGGGTCACTGTCCCGTCGGCCGGAATGATTGCCGGCTGTGCGGGTGGGGTGGTTCCGCTGACCTTGCGGGTAAACCGGTCGACCTGTTCATTGTCGAGGGCAAGACGTGAATTGCCTATGGAATATGTTTCAACGGCCATTTCTTTGGTTGCGGGGTCGAATTCGAGAATCTGGTAAGTCCAGTGGTCGATTGTCTTCTGCACCTCTTCGTGGTTGCGGTTGTCGGGTGTGTGTCCCCACAGTTGTTCGTATCCTTCAACGGTTGTGCCTACCCCTCCGCCGCTGATTATGTGGTAGACGGGTGTGTCGGTCATCTGTCCCCTGGCATAGAGATGGTGGTGGCCGGCGCAGTTGAGCACATGTTTCGGGGTTGACGACAAGATGGGCATTATTTCATTGCGCATCCAGTCAGACACATCGTAGGTCCATTGTTCGGCATAGAGCGGCCTGTGTTGCACGCTGACGATGAAATCGACTGTTTCGTCGGTTGATGCCGCCGCTATGATTTTGCGCACCCACATTTTCTGGGCAACTGAGGTGTCGTCGGAGTTGAGCACCAGAAACAGGGCGCATCCGGCCTGGTAGGCATAATATCCGCAGTTGCCGCTGGTTATGCCCCGGTATGCTATGTCGCCGTATTCGTGGTAATGCATGTCGTAGAATGCCAGGTTGGCATCACCCTTATATTCGTGGTTGCCTACGGCGGTCATGTTTGGGAGGGTAGGGGAGATGAAGCGCGATTTATAGAGATGCACTTTCTCGTAAAGGCTGAGGTCGCCTCCGTCTACCTGGTCGCCGTCGTTCATCAGGAAATTGATGTGGTCTTCAAACGGGCCGTCGCCATATTTTTCGGCAACAGTGCGGCGGGCGGCATTGATGAGCCATTCATAGTCGGAATGCTCGTTGCGCTGGTGGTCGCCGATGAAGAGCACGCGTATTTTCTCTTTTGAGCTTGTCTGAGGCATTGTGCGGAACCGGTATGTGTCGCTTTCATTGCCGTTGGAGAAAACTTTGTAGTAGTAGACCGAGCCTGGCTGCAGGCCGGAAAGTTCGGCGGTGTTCCAGTTGTAGCTGCGGTTCTTTGCTCTTGCTGTAGCCTGGGCTGTCTGGTCGAGATTGTCGGGCGAAAGGCCGTATCTGACAAAAGAGCCCGGGGCTTTAGCACCGGTTTTCCAGTTTACGCGTATTGATGTCGGGGTGCAGTTGTTGAGATATGGGACTGTGAAATCAGATTTTCCAGATGGCGGCGTCACTGTCAGCCTGACAGCTTCCCAAGTGCCGTCGGGGAGTTCGTTGTAGTATATGTCGGGTTGGGATTGTTGCACTCCGTTTATTTCAACCGAGCTGCCGGATTGTATGGAAAGTTCTCTGAAACTTGAAATCTGCCTTGCGGCATCGGCTGATATACAGCCGATGCCGAGAAGCAGCGATACTGTGAAAATACTGTTTTTCATGATGTCTGAATTTGATGGAGATTTGGCAGCCTTAGCGGCTTCCGCTGCCCCATGGGGTTATTTGTTTGTTGAAGGGTGAATGTTGGTTAGCATCAGAGCCGGGATGGACGAGGCCGCATAGCTGCCGATCATGCGGTCGGCTGTGGTTGGTTTCCATGATTCGCCGTCGCAGATGTTGCGGGCTTTGTCGCGGTTTTTCCATCCGGTTTCAATGTTGCGGAGCATGAACGGGATGTATTGGTGCTGGCCGCAGTCGTTGATGAGCAGTTTCATGTATTCCGTCCATATGGCCGGATATACCCCTTGCTCAAGGCTACCCTGGTGGTATGGGTCGTTTGGGTTGTGTGCCCACGGGAGGAGGCCATGTTCGGCCGACATTACATTGATTGAGTAGTCGGCGCCGTTGATGGCGTTTTTGAGGTATTTTTTATCGCCTGTCTCGAGGTATAGCAGTGTGGAGGCTCCGATGAAAGTGCCCTGGTTATAAATCAGCGGATGTCCTACGGAGTTCTCTCCGTGGCGGCTGTCGAAAATCTTTCCGGGGTGGTTGTGGTCGGCGAGGTGTTCGGCGCTCCATGCGTAGATTTCTTTTGCCATTTCGAGGTAGCGCTGTTTTGTTTCGTAGGCCGGACGTGTGAAAGAGCCGTAGGCATTAGTCCATTTTTCCGGTTCGGGGTCGGCTTTCCGGTCGGCCGGTGCGCTTTGGTAGAGGAGCATGGCCGCCACAACTGTTGGGAAATTTATACACGACATTTTGCCGTGTCCGGCCTCGTTTGGACGGGCTTTGTCGATAGGCTGCCATTGCCAGAACATTCCCCCGCCAAGCCCTTTTGCCGGGTCGGCATATGAGCCTGTATCGCCGACGCGTGGTGAGCCGTACCACACGCGGGCAAAGCTTTTTTCTGCAAGACGGCGGTATTTTTCGTTTCCTGTGGCGAGATAGGCGCGCGCCATAGTGATGGTCCACCATTGGATGTCGTCGTAGATGAACCACCCTCGGTTCAGGTCGGCATCGTCGAAGTCGAAGTTGAGATAGTGGGCAATGTTGCCTTCGAGCAGGTTGTTGAGAAGTGTTGAGTATTTTTCTTCACGTTTTTTGTCACCGCTCTTTTTTGCCAGTTCAACTGCGTTGATTGCCATGTCGACATACATGGGCTGGCACCATATGGCGGCTGCCCCCCGGTCGCGCCCGATGGCGGCCTTATCTCGGTCGGTGTTTTTGTAGATGTTCTTATCGGTGTCGAGATAGACGTTGTTGAAGGCATCATACGCCGTCCACACGTCGTTGATGGTTATGTTGCAATCATTTTTAGCCTTGCTACCTGCATGGCCCGGTGAGAATGCGGCAACGGCGACGATTGCTGTGATGAAAAGTTTGAGTTTCATGATGTGTTAATGTCGGTTTTAGTGAAAGAGAAAGCAAATTTACGGAAAATGGGGGCGCGGTTCAAGATTCGGCGCTGTTTATGGCGGAAGCATCGTTTTGTAAGGCCGCGACCTGTTGCGTCCGCTGATTTACCGCATAACAATGCGACAGCTTGCGGTTGCGACAGCTCGCGACCCTACAGATATGCAAAAATCGAATTTCGACATACCCTCATTTATTGTTTGGTTATATGGGGGAGGTGTGAAGAATCTTTTTTACGGTGCCATCGGCTTCTTTCACTATGTTGATGCCGGGTTGTGGAGAGTCGAATCTGATGCCCATCACATTGTAGTAGACGGGTGCTCCGATGACACCGTCAACGAAAGGGGTTTCAACAGATGCAGCTCCGTAGAGGGTTGTGAGTTTGGTAACTGCGTCGTGAAGGCGGTTTTCGTCGAATTTTATAACTTCGCGGTCATAGGTCATTATGCCGTTGACTTCGGTCTCGACGTCGGTTGTCTGGGTGTAGACCGCGGCACTGTAGGAGATTTTGTTGCCGTCTTTGTCATATCCTTCAGAAAGGGCGTGGATCTGGTCGGCGAGTTTGACGAAAGCGTCGGTGATAGTGCGCTCGCTGCCGTAGGTGTTGTAGGTCTGCGAGTTGCGCTCAAACCAGCGGTGGTCTGCGATATTGCGTCCGAGACCTCCGTATTCCCCCAGTACGAGGGGGCGTGTTGGGTCGAAGATGCCTTCTGCCACGCGTATGGGCTGGTCGTAGGTGTGCTGGTCAACGAATGTGCCTTCGCCGAGTTTGTAGTGGTTGCCGCCGCTTGCGGGGTTGACCAGTCGTGTGGGGTCGAGGCTTTGGGTGTATTCCACGATTTCGCCGGTTTTGAATTGTCCCCAGCGCTCGTTAAACGGGGTCCAGACCACGATGCATGGGTGGGAGTAGAACTGGTCGATGATTTCTTTCCATTCCGCGCGGAAATTCTTTTCGAGGGTGGCATCCTGGGTGCAGTTGTGGTCGCGATACCATGTGTGGGTGGTCCAGTCGTTTTCGTCGGTGCGGAATGTAGATGGCATATCCTGCCATACGAGGATTCCGAGGCGGTCGCAGTGGTAGTACCAGCGGGCCGGTTCAACTTTCATGTGTTTGCGGATCATGTTGAACCCCCATTCCTTGGTCTTTTCAATATCGTAGCGCAGGGCTTCGTCGGTTGGGGCGGTCAACAGTCCGTCGGGCCAGTATCCCTGGTCGAGCGGGCCGAACTGGAATAAATCCTGGTTGTTGAGTTGCAGACGCCAGAATCCGGCTTCATCTTTGCGGTAGGATATTTTGCGCAGGGCTGCATAGCTGTCGGCTTTGTCGATGGTTGCGTTTCCGTCGGCGAGGGTTATTTCAACATCATAGAGGTTGGGTTTGACGGGGCTCCACAGTTTGGGCGATGCCACCGGGATTTGAACCCGGGTTGAGGCGGTTGCCGGAACGCTCTTTTCGGCCACTACGTTGTTGCCGTCTTTCAGCACCACGGTCAGGTTGCCGGTGGGTGTGCCGTTGATGGCAATGTCGAAAGTGAGTGTTGAATTGTCGACATCGGGTGTGGTGCGTACGTCGGCGATGTGGGTCTGTTCAACCGGTTCGAGCCATACGGTCTGCCATATTCCTGAGGTTGAGGTGTAGAAAATGTCGCCTCCGCCGTTTGGATAGCGGCGCTGTTTGCCTACGGGCTGAGCGTTTTCGTCGGTATTGTCGATTACTTTCACATAGATTGTGGCTTTGTTGCCGGTCAGGCGCCGGGTTATGTCGAAAGAGAAAGCGGTGTGGCCGCCGGTGTGGGTGCCGACGCGGTCGCGGCCTGATGTGCCGTTGATGTAAACGTCGGCTTTGTAGTCAACGGCGCCGAAATTCAGGATTATGTTTTTGCCGGCCCATTCCTCGGGTATGGTGATTTCACGCTTATACCAGAGGGCTTTGCCTGGTTCGAGTGGGTGCATAACGCCCGAGAGGCTTGATTCGATGGGATATGGCACAAGAATCTGACCTTCAAATTCTTTGGCCGAGCTGTTCTGGTCGGTGATGGCATAGTCCCAAAGGCCGTTGAGGTTCATCCACCGGCTGCGCTGGAGCAGAGGGCGTGGATATTCCGGGAGGGTGTTTTCGGGTGTCACATCGGCTGCCCAGCGGGTTTTGATGTGGTTGCCTTTCGGAGCCCATGCGGTTTCCTGGGGTTTTGGCTGTATGCGGTCTTTGAGCACTTTGATCCAGAGCCCGCCGATAACCGAGCGTCCGCTGAAGTTACATGTCACACCGGTGTTTGAAAGATAGTAGTCGCTCAGGGGTATGCGCGAGGTTGTCTCGTTCATGTAGTCGTAGTGGCGGTCGGAGAATTTAAGGAAGGTGTCTGTGTCCGGCGCCAGTGAGGCCGTCCAGAAAATCCAGTCGCTCTTGGTCTGAAGGTCGCGGTTGTCGAGAGGCAATCCGTATTTCTGCTGTTTTCCGAGATAGAATTTTATTTCGCGGTCTGCGACTTCGGGTGGGAAGATGTTGTAGCCCCACATGTTATCCCATACGAGATTGTATTTCTGGCTCCAGGTTCCTGATTTGTGGAATTCCATGCGGTAGTGGTCGCCGTCGCGTGCGTCGGCTTCCCAGAGGAGCGCCATGTTTTTGGCTGCGTTTTGGAATTTCTCTATGTCGCGTTTGGCTCCGCCGATGTATGGAATCAGTTCGGCATATGCGGCCACGGCCATTATGGCTTTAACCGAGAGGTTTGTGTTTTGTTCGCTCGGGCCTTTGAAGTCATCGGTGCAGAGCTGGTTTCCGGGGTTCTGTCCCTCTTTGCGGCAGTATTCCGCCCAGGTTTTGAGCACTGCGGTGTAGGGCTTGAGCCATTCGCCGTCGCCGGTTATGCGGCATATGGCGTTGGCCAGTATAATCATGTTGGCTGATTCTTCGAGGGGCATCGAGTCGCCATAGTGCATTCCGTTGGCCTGTGGATAGATGCCGAGGTCGTGTGCGGCGCAGTTTTTCCCTTTTCGCTCGTCGGAGAGGGCGTATTCAAGGATGGAGAGCATCATGCCTTTCTGCAGGGTCGGGTTGTAGAGCAGGTAGATGGGGCATTCGGGATAGGTGAGGTCGACGGTGTTGACGAATCCTCCCGATTTGTTTTCTTTCGAGAAGTAGAGGATAAGCCCCTTGTCGTCCTGGAACAGTTTGTGGGCGCCCATCACGAGGCGGTAGTTGGCGGCGAGCATCTCGGCATATTTCACGTTGCCGGCGGCCAGGGCGTCGTCGTAGATAGTCTTGTCGAGTGCGCGGCAACGGCTCATTAGGTCGGCATATCCGTCGCGGAACTCTTCAAATGCCTGGAAGATTGTTTTGCCGTCGCGGGCGTAATATGCTTTGTAGTTTTTGTGCATATATTGCATGTCGTAGACTTCGTCATAGCCGATCATCATGAAGTCGCGGGCTTCTGAAACTGAGCCGAGGTCGTTGACGAATGCGAGTGAAGGCATGTTTCCACGGCTTGTGCTGCGCACGGGTGTGGTTGCGCTTGCGGGGAGTTTGCCGTTGGTCAGGAACTCTTTCTCGGTGTCGATTGCAGAGGCCACCGACACCTGGCCGTTGATTGCCGGGATGTAGAGGTATCCCCAGTCGATTGAAATCATGTCGCCAGTGCGTCCGAGTATGTTCTGCTCTTCAGAGCCGGCTTTGAGATATTTAATGCCGTTTTCTGTTACGGTGCTCGACAGTGTGGGCTGTCCCATTTCGTTTACGGTCATCTGGGCGCTTGTGGCCAGGTAGAACTGAACGTTGTGTTTCTTGCCGTCGGTCGATTTCACCTGGTATGAGACATAGTTGATGGGGGTTGAAATCAGGTCGAGGTCGTCGATGAGCATCGGGGCGGTGAACACCACATCGAGGGTGACAGGGCCGCAGGTGAAGTTGTAGTAGCTGCTGGTTGCCATCACATCGACGGAGTTCTGGGTGGCCATTTCGGTTTTTGTGTTTTTATCGGCCATGTTCTCATAAAGCCCGAAATCGATGTAGGATCCGCCGGTTGTGTTGTGGCAGTGGGCGGCTATGATGTTGTCGCCCTCTCTGAGAGCGGCTTTCTGGGTGTCGGTGAGCTGCTTTTCCTCGCCTTGCCGCCAGGTTTCGCCTGTGGCGACTATTTTAATTCCATTTATATAAAGCTCAAACACGTCGTCGTGGGAGAACTGCACCCAAAGGTCTTTCTGCAGGTCGTCGGCCGACAGTTTCACAGTGCGGCGCACATAGATGTCTTTGTCATTGCCTGTCCAGGGGTGGTTCACGTTGGGGTATTCGCCGGGAGTGCCCCATGCGGCATCTTCAACGGCCCATGCCGAGTCGTTGAAATCGGGGCGTGTCCAGTCGGTGCCGGTCTGCCGGTCGTAGTTTACGCGTCCGGACCATCCGGTTCCGTCGATTGTCATCGGGGCGATAGGTGAGAGCAGTGCGTTTCTTTCAGCACCCATGAAGCGGTATGCCACCCCGTCGACACGGAGAATGCCGTCGATGGCCTTCTCTTTTTCGCTCCAGTGGCGGGTCGGGCCACCGTTAAGGTTGTCGTAGTTCGACCATATTGAAAAGAACGGGTCGTTGATAAGAATCGGCACCGATGGGAGCCTGAGGTTGTTGGGCTTGTAGGGTTTGAAATCTTCGGCGGTCTGTGCGATTGCGGGCAAGGTTGCCGCTGCAGACAGAACTATGGCGCCTAAAAGTCGTCGAATCTGTTTCATGATATCGTTGGTTTATTTTCTTTATTGTCCGATGCAGAAATAAGCACACTACAAAATTAGCGGATACGGCTTTAAGGGGAGGTCAAAGCCTGTTCAAAGATTGAGAAAATCAGTTCATTGTTTTCCGGTGGAATTGGCCGCAGGGGCGTGTGGCGGGGCTTTGAGGGCGGATTGACATGATTATGGTGTTTTTTGAACAGGGATTTTCCATGTTTTGGTTAATGTTGGTCTACTTTTGCAGACGCACACAATGCAATGCTACCGTGGAAAATTTTAACCTTAAACATATACTCACTAAACCAATTTATTTATGAAGAAAAGAGATTTACTCTTGGGATTGGCCCTTTTCGCAGGCTATTCCGCGCAGGCAGTCTCTTCACCCTACGCAGGTAGCGTTGCGGGTGAAGGTGTCTACTATCTCTACCAGGTAGAGACGGGTCAGTGGCTCGACATCAACCACAAGGATATAGAGCTTTGGACGACCCATGCCGAGCTCGATAACATCGGTTTCGACGTTGAGCTGAAGAAACCGGAAGGTTTCGAAGGTTTCCAGATTTTCTGTAACTACACAGGCAACGGCTCTCTCAATGGCACCGACCAGGACCGTTTCTATCTTGACCAGGGACACCGTGTGGCAACAGACTGGATTTTTGAGCCTGTAACAGTTGCCGGTGTTGAGAATGCCTATAAGATTATGGCCAAAGCCACTCCGGAAGGCACGGAAGAGCAAAACGCAATTGCGGCCGACATCTATATCGGTGCAGCTGATGGTGAGCTTTCAGATGCTCCCACCGACATGACCTGGCAGCTTGTGAGCCGCGATGAACGTCTGCGCAAGATGCAGGAAGATGTGGCCAACGGCCCTGTTGACGCATCATGGCTCATACCCTGGCAGCTTATGGACCGCAACAACATGCGCGACCGCGGCTGGGTAAGAAACACAATCAATGAACATGGCGGCGGTGACGGATTCAACGGCCCTCGCGGATATCCGGTGAAAGAGTTCTGGCATATGATTACCACACGTTTCTCTTACACCTTGACCGACCTTCCTGAAGGAACATATGGCTTTGCCGTACAGGCTTACTATCGCGACACAGCCGCTCCTGATAACGAAGACAACATGGAGGCCGGTAAGCAGCTTGTTGAGCGCTACCTCAACGGCACTGAGAATCTGCGTGCCACCTATTTCGCCGGTTCTGAAACAGGCACGGTAATGTCGATTTTCGCCGATGCTCCTTCGGAAGCACAAGATGGCTTCACACTTGAAATCCCCGAAGCCGGCAAATGGCTTCCAAACTCGATGGATGATGCAGGGCGTGCAATGTTTAATGGCGCTTATGCCAACAAGCTGATTGAAGTAGGTGTTGCCGACGGTCAGCTGACCATCGGTTTTGAGAAGAAAGAGGCAGATTATCGTGACTGGCTGATTGTTGGCCGTTTCTACCTCTCATATATGAGCAAGGATGTGAAAGGTGAGAATCTGAAGCCGCTGCAGGATGAACTTAGCAAACTGATTGAAACAGCTACCGCACTTCCCCAGACCCCCGGTCTGATCAACGCTATCGCCGAGGCTAACAAACAGCTTTCAGAGGCTAAGTCGTCGACCGCTCTGTTGGCTGCCATCGATGCCATTCAGGGCGCCGTGAACGGCGTTCAGCAGTCGAAAAACGCCATCAACTACTTTATGGCCACCAAAGCTATCACAGATGCCAAAGGTATTGACACAGCCGCCGCTTCTGAGCTGTTCAACACTGCCATAAGCCGTGATGACTACAACAACGCCCTTAAACAGATTCGTTTTGCCCACCGCCGTGATGCCGCAGAGCGCCATGAGGATGTGTTCAAAGGCAATGAGGCCGCAGAAGGTGAGTTCTACCTATATAACATCGGTCAGAAACAGTTCCTGCAGGGAGGTTCCGACTGGGGTGCTCATGCATCGCTGGGTATGCCGGGCGTGTTGTTGAAACTTGAGCCTGAGATTACCGACGGCGATATCAAATCGTTCTACATCAACACAGGCCTCCGCAACGGCGAAGATAATGGCCGTCCGAAAGAATATCTCGGCTACCGTGGCTATATGGACTGTGCTCCCAACGATGACTTCGGCTTCAAACCGGTTGAAGGTAAGGAGAACGTATACTACATCGTGCAGTATGACTATCCCGATGTTTACATGGCATGGAACCCGAATGCCAGCGTTGACCAGCACAACGGCGACGAGACAACAGTAGGCACAGAAAACCGCAACCTCGACCCCAACGACTTGAACGCACAATGGAAACTTGTCAGCAAGGCTGACCGCGACGCCCTTATTGAAAAGGCTTCGATCGACAATCCTGTTGACGTTTCCTACTATATCCAGAGCCCGAACTTCAGCCAGCGTGAAAGCGCAGCAGAAAAATGGATTTTCACAGGAGCAAGCATCTGGGAACCCGGCGCTAACCATAACGATTTCTGCGCCGAGGCCTGGAACAATACGGATGCCGAAATCAGCCAGAATGTAGAAGGGCTGCCGGAAGGTATCTACAGCGTATGGTGCACAGGTCTCTACCGCAACGGCGACCACGCCAGCCAGACAATCAAAGAAACTGAAGGTGAGGGTGACAATGCCACGGAAGTAGAGAAATTCATCCCGGGCCAGCCCGACAACGAGCAGGTTTCATATGCTTATCTCCTGGCCGGTGATGATTCAGCAGATGACAAGGCTCTCCCCAACATCTGCACAGAAAGCGGCAAAGCCCCTGGTGAAGGTGCAGACGTTACGGCTAAAGACGGCACAGTCTACCACTATCCGCAGTATTGCGACCAGGCATCTAACTTCTTCCGCACCGGTCTCTACCGCACTTATACAGTTATCAACAAAGAACATGCTGATGCGCTGTTCCTTGCAGCCAGCAAGCAGGAAGCACAACTGGAGAAAGACTGGATGGTGGTTGACAACTTCCGCGTAGTTTACTACGGTAAGGAGACCACCAAAGAAGCCGTTGCCGCTAAGCTTGATGCATCTTCGGGTGTTGAATCGGTTGTTACCGACGAGGCGGTAGAGGTTAAAGACAACCGCATCTTCAACCTGCAGGGCATCCAGGTGGCTAATCCCACACAGCCCGGCATCTACATCCAGAACGGTAAGAAATTTGTAGTTCGCTAAACCCTTGAGTTTATGCAATATGAAAAAGGGAGGGTCTCGGGCCCTCCCTTTTTTGAATCTTATAAAATTTATAAATCTTATAAAGCTGGCGGGGATTTGAGGGGGTGGTCGGAATTTTGTAACTTTATAGCCGTAAAGCCAAGATGTTTTCCCGGAAAATGAAAAATGGAATAAGGAGTTTGTTGCTATTGCTTGCCATGTCTGTGGCGGGCGTGGGGCATTGTGCTTTGGCAGCCCCGCACAACAACGATTTCGGAGAGATTATAAATACCGGATACGCCCAGGGGAAAAACAGCCTTTGCGCGTTGCGCGACCGTTACGGATTTCTGTGGGTCGGCACTCTGACAGGGCTTTACTGCTTCGACGGTAATGGGCTCCAGGTTTTTCCGCATCCGTCGGGAAGCCTCAGACCGGCGGAGGGGTCTAATATCACCGCCATATGGGAACATGGTGAGGATATATGGTTCGGCTCCTCTTCGGGGCTTTGTGTGTTCGACCGAAAAGCAAATAACACCGGCCATTTCCCTTATCAGACGAAATATGGAGTCAGAATCAGTTCGCCTGTGCAGAAAATCATGGATGCAGGTGACGGGCATATATGGATTCTGACCCACGGGCAGGGCCTGTTTGTGTTTGATGTTAAACAGAAAGTGCTGAGCCAGAACAGCCGTCACGGGGCGTTTTATTCTGACATGGCGATAGGGAGCGACGGAAGGATATATACTGTCACTCTCGACGGGGATATGCAGATATTCAATATTAACGGCGGATTTATCAGCGGCTGCCGGCTGCCGGGTTATATCGCCGACAAAAGCCTTCAGCGCATGGCGGCTGTGGGGCGTGATGTGATAGTGTCGTCGAACACCGCTCTTTACCGTTATGACACAGCCACACATGATATATTCAAAGAAACCGACCGGATTACAGGCACTGAAATCAATGCCATGCTTGTGTGTGTCGATGGTTCGGTGCTGCTGGGAACTGACGACGGGGTTTGGAGCTACGACAGCACGCTGAAGAGGGCTTCGCGATTCACCCCCCCCTATAACTTGTTACTAAGCAGTTGTTTGTCTGACAATAAGGTTAATGCGCTGTGTTATGATGCCGACGGGAGCATCATAGCTGTGACCCCGCGAGGGGGTATCAGCCATCTTCTGGCCAGGCAGCAGGCTTTTGAGAATGTCAGGCTGACCCACGAAGAAGATTCACGCAATACGGTCAACGTTGTGTGTATGTCGGCCGAGGCCGACGGCGTTTGGGTCGGCTCGAAAAGCGGGCTGTCCTACTATAATCCCGACACACAGACGGTTCAGAACCGGATGATACAGAATGACGGCAATGCGGAGATAACGGCTCTCGATGTTGACGGCGACAGCCTTTGGATCGGGACGAAACATCAGGGTCTGATGCTGTATGACAATTCGACGGGCAACCTGAAAAGCTACACCTATGATGCCAACACCCCCTATGCTGTGATAAGCAATGACATCAACAAGGTTTACCGCACCCGCCAGGGGGAGATTTTCGTGTTGACAAACTGGGGCTTGTGTAAGTACAGCCCTGTCAATGATAATTTTACGACATTGGCTGAAATCGACAGCCACATGCCGTTCATAGTCATGCAGGAAGACGGGCACGGGCGCACCTGGACTGCGACAGCCAACAGCGACCTTTATATGCGCACCGGCTATGGTAAGCCGTTCCGTAGGTTTACTGGCAATGCATTGGGTAACAGGCAGGTGTCGATAATGTTCCTTGACAGCAACGGTGTTCTGTGGGCTGTTACACAGGATAACAATGTGTTCTTTTTTGATGAGCAGACGCATGATTTCAGCCGCCTCAACATATACATGTCGAAAGAATACCCGATAATCTTTATGGAAGAGGATATTGACGGATGTCTTTGGGTTGGTGGGGCGTCGGGCGGACTGGCTAAGGTTGATGCCGACCGCCATATAACATATTATTCGTTCAGACCCCACGGCGACATGATTCCTGCAACCGATGTTTCATGCCAGTTGCCCGACGGGAGGATTCTTTTCGGCAGCGGTAACGGTTTCAGGATTTTCAATCCACGGGAGATGAAATCAGACAGCGGTCTTGTGAAAGCCTATATCCATTCCATAAGGTTCCCTTATCTTGAGGATGGCAATGCAGAGCTTGAGAAACTCGGCCTCGACATATTGTTATATACCCGCGATGAGGTCAGGCTTCCGTATGCCGACAACACTTTTACTCTCAGTTTCGCATCGGCCCGGCCCGGAGATATGCCCCGCGTGCTTTACGATTATATGCTCGAGGGGGTGGACAAGGCTTGGATCAGAGGTGCCGGACATGAGGTGACCTACACCGATCTGCAACCGGGCACATACACATTCCTGTTGCGGCCCGATTCGGGAGCCGATATGGAAGTCAGAAAGCTGACCATAGTGATCATGCCCCCGTGGTATCGCACGTGGCTCGCCTATACCATCTATGGTGTGCTGGCCGTTTTGCTGATATGGGGCGCGGTTGTGCTTTCGCGCAGACGCATACGCAAACATTACCAGCATCGTATCAACGAGTTGCGCATACAGAAGGAGCGTGAGGCATTTGAGGGGAAGATGAGATTCTTTGTCAACCTTGTGCATGAGATACGCACCCCGCTGACGCTTATCAGTCTGCCGCTTGAGCAGATGTCGGAGAGTGTGGAGAAGAACAATGGTAACATTGAAGATAACCGGAAGCACATCAAATCGATGCGGCGCAATGTAAACTATCTTCTGGGTATAATAAACCAGTTGCTCGATTTCAGGAAAGCTGAACATGACAAGGAGGTTCGACTTAGCCGGTCTCACCGTGATGTGAAAGCTCTGCTGACCGATATATGCCGCCGCTTCGAGCATCCGATGTCGGCCATAGGCAAAGAGATAACCCTTACCATGCCGGAGGGGAAGGTGTTTGCCGATATAGACCCCGACAAGACCGACCGTGTGATTATGAATCTGATAGGTAACGCAGAGAAGTATTCGCGCAAAAAGGTGGCAGTGACGCTTCATGAACCGGCCAACGGCCAGGTGCGTATTTCCGTGGCCGACGACGGCCCGGGAATAGCTCCCCAGGAGCGGCAGCACATTTTCGACACCTACTACCAGATTGAGGGTGACAACGTGTCGGCGGCTCTCGGCACCGGCCTTGGCCTGGCTTATGCGAAATTGATAGTCAAAGCCCATGGGGGGAAATAAGTGTTGAGAACAACACCGAGGGTGGAGCAACCTTCATGCTATCCCTTCCTGTGAATGAAGGCTCATTTGCGGCAGATGCAGAGGTTTCCAAGGCAGACGGCTTGGGGAAAGAGGCTGTAGAAGGGGGGGATGCCGGCGAGAAAGTGACTGTGTTGCTGGTTGATGACAACCAGGAGCTTCTGGCAACCGTTTCTGATGCCATGGGGCGGAGCTATAATGTGGTTACGGCATCGGATGGGGCTGAAGCATTGGGTGTCATTGACCAACGAGAGGACATAGATGTGGTAATCAGCGATTTCATGATGCCCGGAATGGATGGGGCGGAACTTTGCCGCAGGGTGAAATCGAATGTGAAATATTCGCATATACCGTTTATAATTCTCACTGCCAAGACCGACAGCGAGGCCAAAGAGGAGGGGATGGAGTGCGGTGCCGATGTTTATATAGAGAAGCCGTTTACGATAAAACAGCTCAGGCTCCAGATCGCCAATATGCTGAAGACGCGTGAACTGTTTTATGCCCGCATGTCGTCGGGGGGTATATCGGCCGAGAACCCGGTTGCCGATGCTCCCTATCTCAACCGTCTTGATGCCGAATTCCTTACAACTCTCAATGAATATATGAAGGAAAACGTCAGCGATGAGGAATTCTCTATCGACATGATGGCTGAGAAGATGGCCATGAGCCGGTCGAGTTTCTACCGGAAACTCAAAGGTGTGACAGGGATGACACCGGTTGATTATCTTAAGAACTTCCGTCTGGAATATGCGGCCAAACTGCTGACCGACGGTGAACGGGTGACAGAGGTGGCGATGCTTGCCGGATTCTCGTCGTCGTCGTATTTCGCCAAATGCTTCAAGGCCAAATTCGGGGTGATACCTAAGGAGTATGTGGCCTCCTGCCAGTAGGGTTGGCTATAAATAATGGAAGTCCCGGTAAATCAGGCTGGAGAGGAAGAATATAACCAATGGAGTAATATGTATGTATAGAATTAAGAATGTGGCGATGGGAGCATGTGCTGTATTGTGTTCCTTGACCGCAAATGCACTGTCGGTGGGGATGCTCCGCACGCAGTATCTTGAAAACCCGGTTGGGATTGATGTGGCAGCCCCGGCGTTTTGCTGGCAGATAGAATCGGATGTGCGCTCCACCTTGCAGCAGTCATACCGCATTGAGATGGCTACAGACAAAGGGATGTCTGCGATAGTATATGACTCGGGGATTGTCGAGTCTGCTGAATCGGCAGGGGTTACTCTCGAGGGGTTGAATCTGCAGCCGTCGACGCGTTATTACTGGCGTGTGACGGTTACCGACAACCACGGTTCGACAGCGGTGTCTGACGGGAAAGCCTTTTTTGAAACCGGCCTTATGGATTCAGGCTGGGGCGGGGCGGAGTGGATCAAGGCGGCGTCGCCCAAGGGTGGCGCATCGCTCCGTTATACCATCGAGGCGGATATGACGTTGATCCGCGATGCGGCATCGGTGGTGTTTGCCTATGGAGGCACAAACCGCTATTTCATGTGGGCAATCAATACTAACGACCGTGATTACCCATTGGTGCGGCGCCATGTCTATTCCGGCGGCCCGGATCCGCAGTTTTCCGACACACGAATCGACGCTTTCACAAAAGAACAGCTTCTCGGCCACGAAAGGCGCCTCCGTATAGAGGTCGAAGGAAATGAGGTTGAAACTTTCATTGATGATGTCAAAGTCGACACATATACCGATAACAGCGGGCGGCTTACCGGGGGGCTTATAGGATTCAGGGTATATAAAGATGCTGTTGACGAGCAGGCATATTGGGATAATGTGAAGGTTACGACCTATAATGCCGACGGTATCGGCGAGATTGCCGTGGATGAGGATTTTGAAGATGATACCCATGACTTCTCTGCCGGTCGGGTGGTTGAGGTTGATGGTAACCGGAAGCTCTATTCGGTTTCATCCCATGGTGAATCGAAGGTGCTCCAGGATGCTGCCACTGCCGCGCCTCGTTTCCGCAAGGATTTCGCGCTGGAAGGGAAGGTGAAGCGGGCCCGGCTCTATACCTCGGCTCTGGGTGTCTATAACGTGTATATCAACGGAAGCCGAGTGGGGAGCCTCCAGGACGACGGCACTATGGTTTATGACGAGCTTATGCCTGGCTGGACGGATTACCGGTCGACGGTTTTCTATATGACCCATGATGTGGCCGGTCTGTTGAAAGAGGGGAATAATGCCATAGGCGCCCTTGTTGCCAGCGGATGGTGGTGCGGTGATGTGTCGCACGGCATCTATGGCTCTACAAACACTGCGTTTATAGCCAAACTGGTTGTCGAGCTTGAAAACGGGGAGGTTGTGACGGTTGTGACCGATCCTACATGGCGGTCGTCGGCCGCCGGGGCGGTGAAAAGCGGTGAGATTTACCACGGGGAAGTCTATGATGCGCGCCGCGCCGACGGGTGGGCTATGCCCGGCTATGGTGTTGCGGGATGGTCAGCCGTTGAGCCCGACAATCAGAAAAAAGGTGTTTTGATGGCGCATGAAGGCCCGACGGTGAGGGTCAGGCCGGAGATGGAGCGCAAGCCTGTTTCGATGACCGTGTATGACCGGATTAAGGATAATGGCACGACGTATGGGGAGATAAATGTTGTCAGAACTTCAGGCAACGGCTCTCTCAGTTTGAAGAAGGGTGAGACGGCGGTGGTTGATTTCGGGCAGAACGCGTCGGGCTGGGCGAAATTCAAGGTTAAAGGCGCACGTGGCACGCGTGTTGACTTGCGTTATGCCGAGATGGTCAACGACTCCGGCGAATCCGCGCGCGGGAATGACGGGCCGAAAGGGGCGCTCTACACGGTTGCCCTGCGCTCGGCAAAAGCCTGTGGCAGCTATACGCTCAATGGAGACGAATCGGGGGAGACCTATTCGCCCACAACGACTTTCTACGGATTCCGTTATTGCGATATAACGGCTACGGATGATGTTGAGATTTCATGGATTACGGCTGAGACTGTGTGCACAGCCACCGAGGAGATGTCGACGATAAAGGTAGATGATGCCGATGTCAACCGGCTTTACAGTAACATTGTCTGGGGGCAACGCAGTAACTTCCTGAGCGTGCCTACCGACTGCCCCCAACGCGACGAGCGGCTTGGATGGACGGCCGACACCCAGATATTTTCTTTGGCTGCCAGCTATAACGCGCAGGTGCAGGGCTTCTACCACAAGTGGATGCGCGACATGCGCGACGGCCAGCTTGAAAACGGGGCATATCCCAATGTGGCTCCGTTCAACTGGGTTGAACACGGGTCGTGTGCGTGGGCTGATGCCGGAATCATTCTGCCGTGGAATGTCTATGTGATGTATGGCGACAAGAAAATAATCGAGGAAAACTATGAGTCGATGGTCAGATATATGGACTGGCTGGCGACACAGAAAGAGGGGACATATGAATATCTTGGTTCAGACACCCGATATGGCGACTGGCTTGCGTTTGAGGATACCGACAAACGCTATATCTCTGTGGCGCATTATGGCTACATGGCCGACATCATGAGCAGGATGTCGAGAGCGTTGAGTGAGACTGAAGGTGACAGTTATGATGTGAAGGCCTCGGAGTATGCCGACTTGTTCGGCAAGATAAAGGGGGAGTTCAAGCGTAGATATGTAGGCGGCCGCGAGGGGGCGTTGCGCCTTAAATCGCAATGTGCCCATCTGTTGGCGTTGAAATTCAATATGCTGCCTGATGAGAAAAGCGTGGAAGCGTCGAAAAAGGCCCTCCGCGACCGGATTGTGGCCAATGGCAATAAACTGGCTACCGGTTTCATAGGCACCGGTGTGATTAACCAGACGTTGAGTGAATATGGTATGGATGACCTTGCCTACACCCTTCTGCTGCAACATGACTGCCCGTCGTGGCTCTACAGCGTGGACCAGGGTGCCACCACCATCTGGGAGCGATGGAACAGCTATACCCGTGAAGACGGATTCAGCAAGAATATAGAGATGAATTCGTTTAACCACTATGCCTACGGGGCTGTTGGCGAGTGGATGTACCGTTATATGGCTGGTATAGCCCCGGATATGCAAAATCCCGGATTCAAACATATAGTGTTGCGTCCGGCATTTGACGCTGACCGCCGGATATCAAATGTAGATGCCACCTTCGGTTCAAACTACGGGCCTGTCAAAGCCATGTGGAAGACCGGGGATGGCGGGGCCTATGCCTACAATGTGACTATTCCGGCCAATACGACGGCTACCCTGACTCTCCCTTCCGCTCCTGAAGGGATGGCGCTTTATGAAAGCGGTGTTGCCGCAGGCGAAGCCACGGGGGTAACGGATTATAACGACAACGGGGTTGAAACGACCATGACCCTCGGCTCCGGTTCATATAGTTTCAATGTGGGCAATCCACAGGGAGGCCTTGACGAGGTGGCCGGGGCTTCAGGGCTTGTGGTCCATCCCAATCCCTGCACCGATGTTGTGTGTGTGAAAGTTGATGCAGCGATTAAGGGGCTGGAACTCCGGTCGATGTCGGGTGTTATAGTAAAAGAGGTGGCTGACAGCCCGTCAATGAGCGTCGGCGGCTGTGCGCCGGGTCTCTATCTGCTGTCGGTCACTGACGCCGCCGGAGAGGTGGAAGTTGTGAAATTGATGAAGAGATGATTATGGAAATCCGATTACATGTCGTAAATTTGCCGGATAATTCAGACAAGTTCTTAATCTGAATGTTTTTTAATAATATCTAATTAATAATGAACAAGAAATTGATTCTCGGGTCTTTGTCGATGATGGCTCTGTTGGCCGTTTCATGCGGCACTACGAATAAAAATAACGTTTCTGACACGGTGGCGGAGGCTTCGTCAAAGGCTGTTGATGTAGAAGGGCAGTGGGGTATTGTCAGCGTTGTTGTGAATGACACCCTTTCTGTGAATCCCGGCGAGAATGACCGGCCGGGTGAACCTTATATCCTTTTCAAGGATGGCGATTACTATGTGGCAACTGGTTGCAACTCCATCCGAGGCTCTTATACTTTATCGGGAGATTCGATTGCGATGGGTGCTGGAGCGAGCACTATGATGGCTTGCCCTGATATGCGCGTTGAGGATATGGTTAAGATGGTGCTTCCGGAGATACGCACGGTCGACCTCGTTAATGACAGCGTGATGCGCCTCAACAGCGGTGCTTCGGCATATATATCGCTTCTCCGCAGCAATATGCCGGTTGAGTAAAAAGGCTTCGGCGCGGTTGGGATATGTTGGCAGGGATTTGAGCAGGCGTTGTTTGGCGCCTCTACAGTTTCAAGGGCGTTGTCTGATGAATGGAATGAATCGGATGACGCCTTTGATGTGTGGCATGGCGGTAAAGGCCAGATGTGGCATTTATGGACAATAAAGCTCTGTGTAGATATGACTTGCGCCCCGGAAGTGGATTATCCTTACTTCCGGGGCGCAGATTAAGAAGGTTGTCTAACAATCTTTTGAAAAAAATTCAGACAATCTCTAAGCGGTAGGTCATGATTATCTGATGGCTACCTTTTTGCCATTGATAATGTAGATGCCGGCGGGCAATCCGTCAGTCGGGTCTGAGACGTTGATCCGACGTCCGTCGATGGTGTAGACGTTGACGGAATCGGTCAGGGTGTCGCTCTTGACATTCTCAATGCCTGTTACGGTGTGGATGAGCACTGTGACTGGGTTCACGATGTCTGTGGCGATGTAGGCGCCGGGGGCGCGGGCCACTTTCCGGTTGTCGGCAGAGCTGGCCGGTCTGACACTGGGAGAATCGGCAATCAGATCGGTTGGCAGGTACTCGGCTTCGTTAAGCACTCGAGAGGCGTAAATGCCATGGAAAGAGGTGGCGCCCTTTGTCACGCTTTTGGGCTGATGTGAGAAGTCGAGTGTTGAAAGGTCTACGATGCAGTCGGCTTCGGGGAGGATGATGTATGGCACACCGGCTTCAAGTCTGTCGGGCGATTCCACGAGGCGGAACTGCAGTTCGTTGCCATTAACGCTATCGAAGCGGTAGTATGTGCCTGCGGGTGCGAGCGAGGTGTCGTGGAGTGTCACAGATGCGTAAACGTTTTTAGAGAGAGAAAGCCGGGTTGTTAGCATGGCGATGTCGATGTTCTGGCTGTTGCCTTCGAGGAAGGAAACAGACCCTTCGTTAGCTTTGAAGTTGTCGGCGGCTGCGGTTACGGTGTAGTCGCGTGATGTCTGGAGTACTTCAATGGAGAATGCGCCCTCGTTGTCAGAGGTGCCGTAGTATTCCACATTGTCGCTGCGCAACGTAACGGCTGCGTTGCCCACAGGCAGTTCCCCTTCCATCACGTGGCCTGTGATTTTCCCCGCCTCCACAACGAGGTTGAGGGCGGCATGGCCGATGCAGTGATTTGCCCAGCCGCCAAGCGAACCGTCGTCGCCGACAGTCCAGCGGGCGTAGTTTAGGAAGCGGGTGTCGGGGTCGCAGTTGTTGTAGGCATCGAAGTTAAAAGCATAGGTTGTGGATGGTGTGGTCGCACGGAGGTAAACCACAATGCTGCTCGTGCCGTCGTAGATGAACTCCTCGTTGAAGGGGAGGTTCAGGAACCAGTCGCTGGTCGAGCTGCTGCTGAATGTATAGTCGCCGTCAAACATTTTTGTTAGTGTCTCGACATCCATGACGGGTGTTTGGTCGGCATTCTGCCGGGTTTTGTCGGTCAGAGCCACCCAAGCCTCAATGTGAGCGGAATATGCCATTGTGGTGTATCCGCTGAAAGAGATTCCGTTGATAACTGTCCCGGCGGGGAGGTTGATGTAGGAAGCGGGATAGATTTGCTCGCTTAACACTTTGGTTGCCACTGATAACGGAAGCACATATTGGCTTCCTTTCTGGCTTGCTGCGGGGGCGATGGTGTGGCGTGCGTCAATGCGCTCTTTGACCACTGTGACTGTGGTTTCAGGGGTAGCCATGGTTTCGCCGTCGGCGAAACGCACCTCGATGCTGGTGTTCACCTCCCCTGCGGCGTGGGGTGTGAATGATATGGAGAGCTCGGCAGTTCCCTGCTTTCCGGGCACTGTGACAGTTTCGTTGGCTTCATGCTCTTCACCGTTGACGGTGAGGACAAGTTTATAACCTTCGGCATCCTCATCGGTCATGTTGAAATTTTTGAGGGTTGCTTTGGCTGTGAAGAGGTTGTTGACCATGGCAGTGGGAGGGATTGTGGCTGTGATGCTCATGTCGTGGGCAACTTTTGCGTAGGGGAGGCCGTAGATATTATCGATATATACATCCGAGCCGGTGATTTTCAGGAAGTAGTCTCCAGCCGGAACCCCTTTTATTTCAAAGGTCTGGAAATCGGATGTAAGCGCGGGTGTGGAGGAGGTGGTCAAAGTGGCGTCGGGAAGTTCGGTCCAGGCTGTGCGGTCTGGCGAGTAGGCAAACTTGATTTTTGCGCTGGAGCCGGTTTTTTTAGCATCGATTGTCAGATTGGCATCGGCGGGGAAGGTTAGTTTCGGAAGCGTGAGTTCGGCCTCATTCCACGATGATGTCGGCTGGAGGTAGTTGTTGCGGTTTGACCCGGATCCTGAATAGCTGAGTTTCCATGCGTTGTTTCCTGTGCCGTTTACAATTTCGGAGGGAATCGCGCTATTGTCGGTGAAGGGGATGTAGATCAGCGCGGGGTCGAGCACTTCGGCCCTGACTTGGAGCACGGTGAGGTCTCCGTTGCTGACGGTAAATTCGATGTTACCTGAATATACTCCCGGCTGCATTCCTTGGGGGTCGAAGGTGAAGGTGATTTCGGTTTTGCCTGAGGTGGGTATGGTCTTGGGAAGCTCCCAATTGGCAGAGAAACCTTCCGGACACTTGATTCCGTTGATGATGGCGGGGGCGGTGCCTTTTGTGGCAAGAACATACATGTTGCGTGTTGAGGTGGCGTTTACACGCCCGAAGTCGAGCACATAATCGTCCTTGAGGTCAGTGTAGCTGTCTTCGCGGAAACTGATAACAGCCTTATACTCTTTGATTTTCACTTCCGGGGATGTGGCGGTTGCGCCTGTGAAGTTGTCTGTGACAACGAATGTTGCCACCGGCCCGAGGTCGCTGAACGGGATAGGGTCGAGCGCGCATTTTAGGTTTTTCGATGCGCCTTCATCAATCGCTCCTATGTCAAATGTTTTGAGTGGTGAGGCGGCGCCTGGCAATGAGATTGAAACTGTGAGGTTTTCTTCTGTGCCGTCGTAGGAAAAATCGCCGAGGTTCAGCAAGGAGACGCTAAGTGTGACGGAGGCCATGTTGTTTTCATCACAAACGATGCCTGAATAACTTCCGTCGGCGCTCACGCTCTTGATGCTGAGCTTGTGTACCTTGGGAATCTCAGCTTTAGCGGCGTTGAAATCGCTGATGCGCACATTGTTGCCATGAATGCCTATGTGGGGGTATTCGGCGTCTTCGGCAATTGGGGGGAATGCAATCTCGACCCAATCGTTGTTGTTGCTGAACGGTAGGTCGGAATTGGCCTGGCCGGTGTATTCTTCGCCAATCTCATATGTGCCGTCTGCACGCAGTTTCAGGGCGTAGAACCGGATAGTGCCGCTGGCGTTGTAGAGGTTTGACTTGCACCACAGCGACACAGCTCCCGACACTTTGGGCGTGACTATCATATCATTACAGGTGTAAATGTTGCCGAGCAGGTGGGATGAGATGTCTATCCTGCCGCAATCGTTGTGGCCCGAGTAGCTGCTCTGCGAGTAGTTCTGTTTGATTACGCTGCCGGTGGCGTTGTAGGTGTCGACCACATGCCCCCAGCCCGATGCCACGGCGAATGCCGGGTCGTTACGGTCGATTTCCTTCTTGAAGTCGTAGTGGTAGTTCTCTACTATTTCCCCGCGGGCAGTGGTAGCCGCCGCTATTGTCAATGCGGCAACGCCGAAGATTTTGATAAGAGTTTTGTTCATCTGTGGATTGATAAAATGTTTTTGTTGAGATGAGTGGATTCTATCGCATTATCGATGCTGCCGCCGAGCCGCAGGTGGTTGAGACGGCCACGAAGTAGGGGCCGGCGCCCAGGTGGTTGATGTCAACTGTAACAGTGCCTGTGAGTCCTTCCTGGCCGAAAGCCACAGGGCGTCCCTGCGGGTCGAACACAGTGAGCGCTTTAAGCGTGGCGTCGGGGGGAAGGGTGGCGGTGACAATCCCCATGGCACAGGTGATGCCGATATTGGCCTCTGTGGCAGTTGCTGGTATAGGGCTTATGGCCGAGCTTGGGCCTCGGTCGGCATTCTCTATATCCCATGCGGGATCCCACCTCACATTGTCGTTTTTCGGGCCCCAGGTGGTTTCAAGAAGGTTGTATTCCTGCGGGCCGATTGAGCCGGCCTGATTGCAGTTTGTGGCGTAGTGGTTGAATACGGCCACGAACTCATTCGACATGCTCCATGAGCTGGCGCTGTCGAATGTGCCCATCACGTGGATGGTTTTCACTGTGCCGTTGCCGGGGATTACCACATCGTGGTCAGTGCCTTCGTAGTAGTCGCTGGTCATAAGGGTGTACGGCTCAACCATTACCCAGAACATTTTCCCTTCATAGAGCCCTCCGTTGTTTATTACTTCCGCTTCAAGAATCATGCAGTTTGCGGGCACCTGCCAGTCTTTGGGGATGAATTTGATTTTCTTGGTGAGGGCAAGCTCGGGATCCGGGTCGCGGCCTTCGATTGAAAGGCCTTCAAGGGTGAAGAATGGCTTTTCGTCGCGGTTGAAGAATGTGATTTCGTAGGCATTGCTGCGGTAGCAGTCAAGTTGCTGTGTGAACTCGATGGTTTGTGTGGCTCCGGCAGGGATTGTGACATCAACGTGGGGGGAGGTATACCAATGGCTCATCACTTTGTCGCCCTTGACTTTGAGCTGGAAGTATAGGCATCCGTCATACATTTCCCCTTCGTTGGTGATTGTTAGGCTGAAGGTGGTGCTTACTCCGCTGTTGAGCTGCTCTGGAGTCCATTTGAGGTTGTCGACCCGGAGTGAATAGTGCCCCTGGGGGGTGATTGTGGCCTCACCTGCGTCTACTTCAACCTTTAGTGTCGAAACCGCGCCGATAGATGTTGTGAACTTTCGTGTTTCGTCTTCACCCTCAATCAGGAAGTAGGGTTCGATGGTGTAGGTGCCGTCGGGCAGGTTGGCTGGTATGGTGACGGTTACCGGGTCGTCGAGTACCGGGCCGAAACGCAGTTCCCCCGGGTTTTTCTCGCCGAATGAGTCTATCTGTGTGCCGCCGGCATCAATCAGGCGCAGTCCGAATTCTCTTACCGGGGTTATGCGGTTGGAGATGTTGTAGGCTTCATAAAGGTAAATCGGGAGTGTGCTTCCGCAGGCCACCGTGAGGGGGAGGAAATCGGTGGGTTGGCCGGCTTTATCGACTGCCATGAGCTCTTCGGTGAAAAATTCATAGTCGCGCCACTGTGTTGAAGCGTCGCGGTCGGGTCTCATCCCCACAATCATGTCCTGGTGGTAGTTGAAGCCGTCTTTCATGCTCTGGCCGGTTGTCATGTCGATATAGTCGTAGGCAAGGGCGTTGATGGCGAAGTAGCCGTTTCCGTTTCCATTCCAGCCCCAGTTTATGTGATAGAAGCCATCTTCGTTATATCCGTCGCAAACGAATGAATGGCCCATCCCCATGCCGGATGTCGCTCCTCCGTAAACCACCGGGAAGCCGTTGTCAAGCTCGTTGTGGAGCATTTCAATCCACTGTTCTCCGGTGTAGGCGTCGCGCTTGCAGCAATGAATCTGCTTTGAGTAGCCGAAATGGTTTGCAAGCGCTCCGGCAATCTTTTCGGAGTATGCTCCTGAACCGCCAACCTGGAAGTCCATTTCGACCGAAACGGCGAAGTCGTAGAGCATCGTGGCCACGGCATCGATTGTTTCTTCCGATGATGTGTTGTCGAGCGTTTCGGCCATTTTGTCCCACCGGTATGTTGTTTTTGAGAAATCCTGGGAAATCTGGAGTTTATGGGTGGTTGTGGTGTAGCTGTGTGAGCCGGTGCCGCTTGCCGGCCATTGGTGTGAATACATTACCTGGCCTACGGCTGTGGCCACGCAGCCGATAGGATAGGAGGATGAAGGGGCTTTGCGGTTGTAGTATGGCTGCTGGCCCCAGTGGATGTTGCCAAGCAGGGGTTCTACTGATGCGCCCGGGGATTTGGCCTGCACTTTTATGGGGGCTGCACCGGGATGAGAGTTGAGATAATCGATTGCGCGTCCGGCCTGGTCGAGCCATGCACGCATGTTGTCGGGCATTTCGTCGGGAGTGCCGTTATTGCTGTAGCCGAGCACTTCGGTGCCGAGCGCGTCATCGCCGGCGACAATCACGTAGCCCGGCATGCTGTTGCGTGTCATCAGGTAGCACGCTGTTGCATTGCCTGCCGGTGTGAGCCGTTTTTCGGCGATTCTAAACGATGGTGAACCTCCCATTGCGCGCAGCATTTTCTGCGACGATGGGGCGTTGACTATTTCCAGGGCCTTCTCCGGAGTGACGGGAGCGGCGTATGATGCCATTGTTGCTGCTGCACCGAGGGCAGCGAGAATATGTTTTGCTTTCATGGGGGTGGTGGGGTTATTTGATTACGAATTTCCGTCCGTTGGCGATATATATGCCTGGGGGGAGACCGGCATTTTCGACCGAGGTGACTCCGCGAAGCACCGCTGTACCCAAAAGGTTGTAGACATCGAAGCCGGAGACAGCGGTGTCGGACTCGCAGAGGTCAATCGAAGCCTGTGCGGACTCGATTTCAACAGGTGTTGATTCAGCGCCATCTGCATAAACGGCGGTAACGGCGTAGGTAACGGCAGAGGGTTCTGCGTCGAAGCAGCCGGGTTCCTCTGTGGTTGTAAGAAGGGTGCCGTCGGCATACACGTTATAGCTCAAAGGGGTGCCGCCGGCAATGAATGAGAAGTCGTCGAGGCGTAGCATGCAACCTTCCCCTCCGGGTGTGGTATGATGGATGGCGAAGTATCTGGCTCCTTCTGGGATGGCGAACTCGATTTTGGTGTAGTAATGGCTGTCAACTATCACTTTGTTTGAAATTGAGCCTGCATAGCAGTATCCTTTGAAGTCGGCGGGAGCGTTTCCGGTGGTTGAATACATTATATAGAATGACTCATCTGTTTCGTCGAACTTCCCCCACCAGTCATTGTAGGCCATGGTGCTTGCGGCGTGGAATGATCCGGTGTGGGCTTCTCCCGAAAGTTCCGGCGAGATCAGCCATGCGTCGGAGGCGGCGTATGTGGCGCCTTCGTCGGGGTCGTCAAGCACGCCGAAGGGCGCTCCGAGATATGAGCGGCCGGTCTTGGCATCGTTGGGTTCGCCAATCTCTTCGGGTGTCATGACTTTGAATGCGAACTGTGTGTTCTGGCCGGGGTAGTCGCTGACAGCGTAGACTCCGCCGTGGAAGGCAAGGTCATTGTCGACGGTTTTCCATTCGCCGAATTCTGTGGCCCAGGGGGTGTAGTTTTCGAAGCCGTCGGTGACTGTCTTTCGGTTTCCGGTGGGAGCTTCCCACTCTAACGAAATCTCGTTGCTTGTGGAGCGGAAGGCTCTGAGTGATTCAACCGGGCCGCGCCATGTCTGTCCGAGGGTTACGTTATGGGTTGCGTTGTTGTTGCCGGGGCGCTCGTCGCCGTCAATCGTCAGCTCCGCAGTGATTTCGATGTCGGAGTCCTGCATCAGAGCACTGGTGGGAATCTCAATGGGGAGCATTCCTGTGGCAAGGGAGCCGAGGGTGTTCTGCAGTTTTCCGCTTATTATCGTTTTGCCGTTGGCTGCAACGTTGACGTTGATGTCGGGGGTTGTGTGTAGTGAATTGTTGATGATTTTGAGGTGGCCTGAGATGGTCTGGCCTTTGAGCACTTGTGTTGGGAGGGTCAGCTCGGCCGCAACATCGTTTTTTTTGTTGTCGATTACCTGGATGGCGTCAAGTGCCACCAATGCTCCGTCTGTTCCGAAATCTTCGTTGGAGATGAAGTTAAACGAAAGAGTGCAGTAGCGGTGCTGTTTATAAGCCGTGAGGTCAACGATTTCCGCTTTCCAGTAGGCTGCGGCGGTGCCGTTGTTTATGTTTTGAAACACTTGGGCTGATGTGCCGTCGGGGAATGAGGCAACTACTGTCAGTGATATGTTTTGAGTCGGGCGATAGTAGCGTGTGAATACGAGGTAGGGCGAACCTGTCAGGGAGATTTTTCCAGTGTGGAGATTGATGTAGTCGCCCTGGTTGTTTGCACGGAAGGCAAACAAGCCGTTGTCACCGTCGACCGATGTAAGTCCTGAGGCATCGGTTAGAAGTCCCCATTGTTGGTCGGAGGTGCGTTCAGTCCAGAAAAATTTATCGGTAGACCCGTTGCGGAAGCTTTCGGCCCATGGAAGGGGTGCCACGGGGCCTACGGTGAGCACCGGCGATGCTGAAATCTGGCTCTCCTGCCCGTTTGTCACAGCGGTTACACCGAACAGTGTTATTGCGTCGCTGCCTGAATCTGTGTCACGGATGATGTCGAATGAGGTTGTTGTGGCTGTGCCGAGCAGTTCGGCACCCGATGTGGTGGCTCCTGCTTCGTAAATCTTGTACTCAGAAGCATCGTTTACGGCGTTCCATTTCAGTGTGACCTTATTGCCGAAATCATTGTAGGTTACGTTGGCCGGGGCTGCCGTGTTGGCTTCTGCATTCGCTTGACCCCGTTTTGCAGAGTTTTGGGCGAAAGATACGGGCGGTCTCAAACCTCCCTGTTTGCAATGAATGATGGATGCATTTGTTGCATTTGCAACTGTCATTCCGCCGGGGATTCCGTAAACTTTTCCGAAATCTGTGGCATTGGCGGTAAACTGCGATGCGACAAGCATCGCGGCTGCCGTTAGCGGCATAATGAACGCACTCTTATTCATAATTGCTTGTATTTAAGGAAAAAAGATGTTAAGCAAAAGTTGCGATAACTGGTGATTCGCAAAAGTATGTAAAATGCAAGCGGAGTGCAATATAAATAATGTTAATACGAGTTAAATGTCGCTGTATTTGGTTGTGATGTCTCTTTTTGGTGATTAAGGTGGGTTTTGTGTGGCAAAGTGTCGGCGGTATGTCGGATTTTTTCGTACACTTGCCAATTGTCGGACGAGTTGTCATAATATTGGCGCATATAATCTTTATCCCTCGAAGATTCACCCGTTCCGGTTGAGTCGGGTCAATGTAAAAAAGTGGTTGTTAAAGTGGCCCGGGGTTTGCAGCTGTCCCCCCCAATTTTTTTGTGGCATAAAAAGAGGGTGTGTCATAATGGCTCATCTGGGTCGTCGCCCGAGGGCTTCGGGTTCGGTCATTGACCTTAGTCAACTCCCTTCACCCTCACCCTCAGGCTCCTACCATCTGAACCATTCTGACAGCACCCTCTCCATCCGGATGCAAAAAAGGCGTTGGTCGAATTTCGACACAACGCCTAGATTGACGGTTTGTATCGGTGGGCCTGCTTGGAGTTGTAAATCTGAATCTCGTTGAATCTGCTTGAATATCAACTCTCACTGGTATTGTTGTTGTAATTTTTGATAATCAGAGTATTAATAATAGAAATCAAGACTTGTTGCTGCACCTTGTATGTCAACGCGGCGCAAGTAGTGGCAAAGGATGTGGACAAAACGTGGACAAATTTTGCTAAATTTGTACCTGTAATCAAAACCTCTCTCAATATGGCTGCTATATTCTGCATTATCCGCACTTTTGAGATGACTAAAAACCTCGATGAATTCTTCATACCCGATAACGAGGTCAGGCTCCCCGACGAGCTTGATTACAGCCGTGTGGATGAGTATATCCGCTCGGCTGAGGCGTTTTCGCGCTCGTCTTATCAGAGCGTCTATATCATCGACTATTTCAGGCAGAACTTCCTGTATGTATCGCCCAATCCGATGTTTCTGTGCGGACTGTCGCCGGAACAGATGAAGGAGTTGGGCTATCGTTTCTATCTCGGCTATGTGCCGGAAGATGAGCAGCCGATGCTTCTGACTCTCAATAAAGCCGGATTCGCTTTCTACAACGACATACCGGCCGATGAGCGTAAGGACTGGTATATCTCCTACGACTTCCATATTCTCAATGAGGGAAAGAAAATCCTTGTCAACCATAAGCTGACGCCGCTTGCCCTCACCTCCGACGGCAGGATATGGCTTGCGCTGTGTGTCGTGTCGGCGGCCACACATACCGATGCCGGTCATATCGAGATGCACCGGACAGGCACATCGGAGTTCTTTGAATACAATATCTGCTCCCGTCGCTGGAACAGACGGCAGATGCCAACGCTATCTGACGGAGAGAAGTCGGTGCTGACATTATCCATTCAGGGCTATACCATGTCGGAGATTGCCGACAAAATATGTCTATCGCCCGACACCATAAAGAAATACCGCAAGCGGATATTTGAGAAACTCGATGTACGCAACATCTCCGAAGCAATAGTGGCGGCGACCAACAACAAGCTACTCTAAATTATTGCAGAGATAGAATCTCGGAAAATGCTTCACCTCGCGTCCGACTGCGATGTTGGCGGCTATCCGTGAGCAGATATGCGCCGCTGTCCGTTGTGCCGCCTCGCTCGTCTTGCCCTCTCTTATCGCTGGCAGATTGGACTGTAACCAGTCGCAACCCTCCATATTCCAAAAGGCGCAGTATCCGGCCATATACTCGGCAGCCCATAGGCGCGCATTTGCGTTGCCGTGCAATTCGTTGTCATCACCCGGCATCACTACGATTGCACCGGCTCCGTCAACAAAATCAAAAGGATATATTATAGGTATGGCGGCATTACCCTTGACATGGGTACAGGCTTCGCCCGCATACTCGGCTACCATATCTACGGGTCCAATTTCCATGTGGACATCGTTCCCCGACACAATATTTATAGACCTGAAACCGGACCTGTAAAGTTCGGCCTTTACATTGTCGATAAAATCCGATGCGCCGATAATCATCACCCGGCAGTCTGCGATAAGGCGTTTTTCCTCACTTGTCATATTAGTTGGTTTTTCCTCTGTAAAATTATAGCTATCCCAATCTCTATGCCATACCCAAATGGGTACGTTTTCACTTCGAACTGCAGTAGTACCCATTTGGGTATGGCATGGAATTTATAGTGACTGTAATTTTGCGTCAGAAATCATAAAACTGACACGAATATGAAACAAGTAATCACATTCATAATCGCATTGCTCTGCGCTTTATGTGCTTTGGCGCAGACAGAAGCTCCCGATTCAATATCGACACATGAGCTCCAAGAGATAGTAATCCAAGCTCCTAAAGTAATCCGGAAAGCCGATATGGATGTCTATCATCCTTCCAAAAGCGCGGTCGAAAACTCAAAGAACGGTATGCAGTTGCTCCGCAACATAATGATACCGACATTAACCGTAAATGACGCTCTCGGTTCAATCAGTGCTGCCGGACAGTCGGTGCAGGTAAGAATCAACGGCAGGGTCGCATCCATTGAACAGGTCAAAGCCCTTCTACCGGAAACGATCAAGCGTGTTGAATGGATTGACAATCCCGGACTGCGCTATAATGGGGCGAATTATGTGCTTAATGTCATAGTGGCTAACCCCACTCTCGGTGGTTCCCTAATGTTGCAGGCAAAGCCTGCATTGAATCAGAAATGGGGATATTATCAAGGAGATGCCAAGTTAAATATAGGTCGTGCACAATGGAGTGTTGGCGGTTATTTCAAACTCACGGATGAGATAAAAGCCCATCGAGAGTATGAGGAAACTTTCACTTATCCCAGCGGAACCTCACTGACAAGAAAAGAGACGCCGCTTGGAGGAGAACTTGATAATTCACAGGGAGCGGCATGGATTACATATAACTATATAAAACCCGATACGACCATTTTCTATGTGTCGTTGCATGCAAATCGCAATTTTTCTGATAAATGGCAGTTCAACGGTTTGTTAAACTTAAGCAACGGAGATGATGGCATAGACCTTATGGATTCCAGCGGAAGAATAGGCACCACTCCATCATTCTCAGCATATCTTGAACAGCATTTTGCCCATAAACAGACACTGGTCGTGGATTTCAGCGCATCTATGTATGCCGGACATTCTTACTCAGATTATGTAGAGAAATATCCCGGTTCGACACATCTCATAAACGATATTCACACTTATATCAAGGACCGTAATCAAGCTTACGGATTAGAAGCAAACTATATTAAGCAATGGAGAGCCTCAAGATTTACCGCCGGAGTATCGTATACAGCCAATCGGAACCGCTCTACCTACGAGAATCTTGACGGGGCGGTGTTCCATCAGCGTCAGGACAAGGCATATTTCTTTGCCGAATATTTTCACCGCATTAACAAGGTAACCTTGACCGGAGGCATAGGGGCGCAATATACGTCATTCCTGTTCAAAGAGACAAGTCAGGGTAGCCGCTCATGGAATCTTCGTCCGCAGGCTACAGCGACATATTCGCCTAACCAGAATCATCAGTTACGTCTGAGTTTCACATCATGGCAGTCTGCCCCATCGCTCGCCGAAACCAATATAGCACCACAACAATTGGATGGATTCCAGTGGCGCATAGGGAATCCGAATCTGAAAACCTCATCATCATACATGCTCTCGCTGCGTTACAGTTATAATTTGCCACGCATCTCCGGCTCATTCGGCGTAAGAGAATTTACAAGTCCCAATGCCATAACTCCTTATCTTTATTGGGATAAAGACCGACTGATAACCGCATATGAGAACAGCAAAGGCCTGCAAAACATAAGTTTTTGGTTTGCGCCGCAGATAGAAGCTATTCCCTCATGGCTTGTAATATCAGGAACGATACAATACAGGGCAGAGCGTATGAAAGGCAATACATATAAACTATATAACCATTGCTGGAGTGGTGATGTCAGTGCGATGGTGACACATTGGGGTTTTACGCTTGGATTCCAATATGTCAGAGCGCAGCGTGATCTCTGGGGTGAAAAGATTTCATGGGGAGAAGACATCTCTGTAATCGACCTTTCATATAATTGGAAAAACTGGGAGTTTAGTGGCGGTATGATTCTACCGTTTGGGAAGTATGATCAGGGTTCACGTTCATTGAGCAAATGGAACACCAATGAGATGCACACGCGTCTTGACATGCGTATGCCGTATATCTCTATAAGCTATAATCTGCAATGGGGCAGACAAAAACGCGGAGCACAGAAGCTCGTGGAAGTTGATGCCAACGCCGACCGCTCAAGTGCAGGCGGAAGATAATACGAACAGCTTAATCATTCAGCAGCAACCGCCCTCGGTCATGAGCGCCGAGGGCGATAACTGAAATTTTTCAAAAAAAAGTGGCCCGGGGTTTGCAGCTGCCCCCCCCAATTTTTTTGTGGTATAAAAAACGGAATCGCAGGAATATATTTCTGCGATTCCGTTAGATTGACGGTTTGTATCGGTGGTCCTACTTGGGCTTGAACCAAGGACCTTCTGATTATGAGTCAGCTGCTCTAACCGACTGAGCTATAGGACCGTGGAGCGGTTTTACGCTTCCCTCGCATCAGGTTGCCTCCAATGGCGGATTTCCCTAATGCGGTTGCAAAGGTAGGTATTCTCTGCCGAAAACGCAAATTTTCGGCGGCTTTTATTGCGGATTGGTGGAAAATATCCGTATATTTGACTCAGAAAAATTGGCTCCGCCAATGCGAACAGGCAATTCGGCCGACTATCGCTATTTTTTATTTCGTCGAATATTATTCGTATATTTGCCGATAGGGTCGGGGTTAAACGGTTTTAAGAAAAGATGGTATCTCCCTATTGCGGGTGAATAGTAATACACGTAATACACAAGGCAGTTGCATTGGTTTGAATATATCGATTTGCCGTGGGTGTGGTGGACGCTGCATGTGCTCTACGCCCTGACGATTCTCAGTGTCATCGCGGTGGTGGTGAGCGAGAACCGTAATCCGGTGAAATCGCTTGCGTGGGTGACTGTGTTGCTTGTGGTGCCTGTTGTGGGATTGGTGCTCTATATTGTTTTCGGACGCAATATCCAGAACAAGCGTATAATCTCGCGCAAGAACCGACGTAAGCTGCGGCGGCTGGGTGCAGGAGGCGATATCGATCCCAGAAGAATCAAGCAGCCTGAACGGGTGCTGCCGTTGATTTCGTTGGCTTATTCGCTTTGTGGCACAAGCTATTACGATGGTAACAGAGCTGCGATTTTCGATAACGGGCGCGACAAGTTCGAGGCATTGCTGGAGGATATCGCCCGGGCCCGGCGGTTTATCAATATGCAATATTACATCATCGCTGATGATGTGATCGGCACCCGTGTGATGGATGCCCTTGTGGAACGTGCCCGTGCGGGGGTAAAGGTGAGGCTGATTTATGACCATGTCGGGTCGTTCAAGCTGAAAAAGAGGAGTCTCAGGCGTATGCGTGATGCCGGGATAGAAGCATATCCATTCTTTAAAGTGGTCTTCCCTCCATTCGGAACCCGGATAAACTGGCGGAATCACCGCAAGATTGTCGTAATCGATGGTGATATAGGCTATATAGGGGGGATGAATGTTGCCGATCGTTATCTGACCGGTGGTAAACTTTTCAACACCTGGCGCGACCTTCATCTGCGCATCGAGGGGCCTGCAGTGGGAGCCCTGCAGCAGTCGTTTGCCGTTGACTGGAATTTCATGGGGCAGCCTCTGCTTGAGGATGGGTCTTCAGTGAAGGCAGTGGAGGGGGCTACGGTTGGGATGCAGCTTGTGACGGGTGGGCCTACAACGCAGTGGATGAACATGACGTTGCTTTTTCAACAGGCTATTGCGGGTGCGCGTAAGTGCGTGTATATCCAGACGCCCTATTTCCTGCCTTCCGAGGGGCTGCTGCATGCATTGCAGGGGGCGGCCCTGTCGAAGGTTGACGTGAGGGTGATGGTTCCAATGAAGTCTGACAGCGACATGCTGCGATGGGCGTCGTGTTCATACATACAAGAGTGTCTGCGGGCAGGAATCAAGATCTACCGGTATGAGAAGGGGATGCTCCACAGCAAGGCTATTATCGTGGATGACGATTTTGCGACGGTGGGGTCGACGAATTTCGATTTCCGCAGTTTCGAGCATAATTTCGAGGCGAACATGCTTGTGTATTCCCGTGAATTCAATGGGCGTCTCAAGGAGCAGTTCATGCGCGACCAACGCGATTGTGTCAGGGTTACCTCGGCGTCATGGCGCCGGCGCCCTCTCAGGGAGAAGGCGTTGGAGTCGGTGATGCGGCTGTTTTCCCCGATATTATAATGGGGTGTGGTGAACTTTTTGCCAGTGGTGTTGTTGTATGGATGCGCTATTGGCATCGCACGCTATAGAATCGCATATGCGGGTTGACGTAAATTATTGGTTTACAATGGAGATGTCAAGGCGTCTTAATCTGTTGGCTGGATATGGCTATACTAAATAAACCTAAAATTTTATTATTAAGGAAATTTTTCCGTAATGAGGGCTTGCAATTCAAAAAAAGGTGCGTAACTTTGCACCCGAAAAACTGCGCGAGTCTCAGCTCTGATGCGTGACCGCCCTCAAGCGGCTATGGCCGGCAAAGGTTTTCAACAAAGCTACGACAACAAACACAAAAACATCATTTTAATACATCTAAGGAAATGAGCAAGATTGATTTAACCCAGTATGGAATCACTGGCACTCCCAAGATTATCCACAACCCTTCGTGGGACGAACTCTACATTGACGAGACAAACCCCGGCCTGACAGGCTATGAGAAGGGCCAGGATACAGAGCTTGGCGCAGTTAACGTGATGACCGGTATCTACACAGGCCGTTCACCCAAAGACAAATTCTTTGTGGAGGACGAAGTGTCGAAAAACACTATCTGGTGGACATCAGACGATTATAAGAACGATAACAAACCCATCACTCCCAAAACATGGGACGCTTTGAAGGCAATCGCCGACAAGGAGCTCAGCGACAAGACCCTTTATGTTGTTGACGCATTCTGCGGTTCCAACAAAGACACCCGTCTGGCAGTGCGTTTCATCATGGAGGTTGCATGGCAGGCACACTTCGTGACCAACATGTTTATCCGTCCCACCAAGGAAGAGCTTGAAAACTTCACTCCCGACTTCGTGGTTATGAATGCATCTAAAGCCAAAGTCGAGAACTGGAAAGAGCTTGGCATCAACTCCGAGACATGTGTTGCCTTCAACCTCACCGAGCGTATGCAGGTTATCATCAACACATGGTATGGCGGCGAGATGAAGAAAGGTATGTTCTCAATCATGAACTACTATCTGCCTTTGAAAGGGATGGCTTCGATGCACTGCTCGGCCAACACCGACATGCAGGGTGAAAACACAGCTATCTTCTTCGGTCTCAGCGGCACCGGTAAGACCACATTGTCGACCGATCCCAAACGTCTGCTCATCGGTGATGACGAACACGGCTGGGACGATAACGGCGTGTTCAACTTCGAGGGTGGCTGCTATGCCAAGGTTATCAACCTCGACAAAGAAAGCGAGCCCGATATCTACAATGCTATCCGCCGCAACGCCCTTCTGGAAAATGTTACCGTTAACGCAGAAGGCAAAATCGATTTCGCCGACAAGAGCGTTACAGAGAACACCCGCGTAAGCTATCCCATCAACTTTATCGAGAAAACCGCCCCGGGTAGCCACGGCCCCGCAGCCAAGAACGTGATTTTCCTGTCGGCCGACGCATTCGGAGTGCTTCCTCCGGTTTCAATCCTGACTCCGGAGCAGACCAAATATTACTTCCTGTCGGGCTTCACCTCGAAACTCGCCGGCACAGAACGCGGCATCACCGAACCTACTCCGACATTCTCGGCTTGCTTCGGCGCAGCTTTCTTGAGCCTGCATCCCACAAAATATGCAGAAGAGCTGGTTAAGAAAATGGAGAAGAGCGGTGCCAAGGCATATCTGGTTAACACCGGTTGGAACGGCTCGGGCAAACGTATCTCAATCCGTGATACCCGTGGTATCATCGACGCTATCCTCGACGGTGCTATCCTGAAGGCCCCCACCAAGCAGATTCCTATCTTCAACTTCACTGTTCCCACCGAACTCCCCGGTGTTGATCCGAAGATCCTGGATCCCCGCGATACTTATGCAAATGCAGAAGAGTGGACAACCAAGGCAACCAAACTCGCTGAGATGTTTATCAACAACTTCAAGAAGTTCGAGCACAACGAAGCAGGTAAAGCACTCGTTGCAGCTGGTCCCAAGTTGTAATTCACAGTATGCCGGTCGGGCATACGTTAGATAAAAAAGGCGTTGTGTCGAAATTCGACCAACGCCTTTTTGGCATCCGGATGGAGAGGGTGCTGTCAGAATGGTTCAGATGGTAGGAGCCTGAGGGTGAGGGTGAAGGGAGTTGACTAAGGTCAATGACCGAACCCGAAGCCCTCGGGCGACGACCCAGATGAGCCATTATGACACACCCTCTTTTTGTTTTGTTTCAGTAGTTATTGTGTTGCAGACACCGGTAGGCGCAGGGTCAGTTGTAGTTGCTTTCAACGTCGATGAAAGTGTCGACAGTGGGTGAGCCGAAGTTTATCGCGCCCATTTCGGGGTTGGCGTTGATGATGAGGTTGTAGATGTAGTGGTAGCCGGGTTGCCATGCAGAGAACTGGGTTGTAGAGAGAGGGAATTTCAGAATTCCGTCGCCGAAGGAGCTTCCTGTAGCTATATTCTCAGGCGGAGTGTTGTCGTTAGGCCATAGTTTTGTGCCTGTTTCCGCATCGTAGATCGAACACATTATTGCAATGAAAGAATCGTTGCCGAATCCTTCTGACCGGTATGTCAATGTTTGAGGAATCAGATATTTAGGGCCTCCCCAGTCGCCGTCGCTCATATCGGTAGGGGTTGTTGTCAGCAGAAGCCGTTCATCAAGAGACCGCGATATGTGGAATGCATATATATATGGTGTGTTCAGGTTATCCCATGTGCCGATGCTGTTTTGGGCAGGTGTTCCTGTTGTTGTGTTGGTTGATGCCTGGGGGAAGTGGAACTGGCCTTTCATCATCAGCCCTTTCATCACCGCATTTGTCACATAGACTTTCAGCCGTGTGTTGGATGAACTTAGGTTTAGTGTTACTTTTGAAAGGGCATGGCGGAAGTTGAGTATTACCTGTGCATTGTTGGCTGCCGGTTCTCCTTTGTTGTCGAGGCTTACGGCATAAATCAGGTCGGTATGGCCGGGAAAATTATAATATTCTACCGGTTTGAGGGGGCCGTCGGTGCTTGCCCATCCTTCAGGGGCGAAGGCATAGAAGTCGACAGGCTCGCTCGGCCAATATTTCAAGGGAGAATAAGTCCATGTGTTTGAGGCGGTTTTCTTTACCGTGACATTGTTCATGAACAACTGGGGGTCGGTGGCGGAACCGGTATAGGCATAAACCGCGAATTCAGAGAGATTGTTTGTGGTTATGTCTGAGGCTGCCCTTGAGGCATATTCCGCGCCGGCGGCGAACCGGATAGCGTTGTCGCCTGGAGTAGCTGCCGTTTGTTCGTCGGCTTCGCTACAAGCTGAAAGCATGGCACCTGCCGTTATGAATGCAAGGGGGATGCTGATTTTGTTAAGTCTGTTATTCATAGTGTTTAGCTTTTATTTTAGCTTCTGTCTAATGACCGTGTAGTTTCTCCGAATGCTATATGAGGCTTGGGAGGCGGTTTGTCAGTTCTCGGTGTTTATGTCGATTATTATCACGGTCCATCCGTCGACACCCACGTCGAGGTCGCCTTCTCCAATCGGAGGTTTCGGCGTTTCTCCATCGGGGATTTCAAGGCCGTCGATTACTATAGTAACGTTGTGGGGGTCAGGTGAGTTCACAATCTGTTCGGTTACGTCGCGTCGGGCGTTGACGGTTGTGCCGTCGTTGAGTCTGGCAGTGACGGTCAGGATGTTTGTGTCGCTTTCGATATGCCCGAAACATGTCAGGCTGCCTGTTATTGTCTGCGGTTTGTGAACTGCCATAGGAAAAGGTTCTGTTACGTCGGGAGGTTGCAGGTCGCCGTTGGCCAGTGTTATGCCGCCGGCCAGACCTGATAGGCTTCCGGCGATTGAAACTGTCCGGTCGGAGTTCTTGACATTGCGGATTATAACGGTGTAGATGCATGTGCGGTAGTTCATTGGGCATTTTACGATTGATTTGCCGCATTCAACGGTTTTCCCTTCCGGGGAGGAGGGTTCGGAATATCTTACGCCGCAGATGGTAATGTCGAGATTGTCGATGCATCCGGCGTAGATGTTTTCAGGCATTGTGCGGAGTGGCGGAGTGGCGGCGGATTCGTTCTGAAGAGTGGTTATACCCGGAGTGGTGGCACCGAACAGGTCGTAGTGGCCGGTGTCGGTGAACCGCACGTTATGGGTGTCGTTGTTGAATGCCAGCATCCGGTATGTGCCTGGTGACAGTTCGACCTGTCCGCCAGTCTGCCCAGCAATGTCGAACCTCCATATTCGTCCGTCATTTTCCGTGGGGAAGAAATATACGGTCATTCCCTCGGGGTGTGCCTGAGGGAGGTCTTCCCAATCGAACCGCAGGTTGATTTTCCGGAGCATATTCTCCGAACATTCTATTTCTTTATGCGGTTGACAGCCGTAAGACAGCAATGTGAGCACCATCAGCGGAATGGCGGTCAATGCATGTAATATTGCCATACGTTGTGTAGCTGTCATTTTTCTTATGATATTTCAATGGAATTTATGTCGGAAATGTTGCTCAATAAGCCGGAAATTCAGGATTGTTGAAGTTATTCCGGCCAGGAAACCATACAAGGGTTATTTCAAGGGCTGTGGGTCCGAAGTATTTGAAGTAGCGGTGGCTGTCGCAGACGTATGTGCCGCATTCGGGATGGTATTTTATCTGATTCCCCGCCGAATAACCTGCGCGTAGGCTGAAGTCGAGATTTAAGCGGTTGTTGAGCTTCAGTGAGTAACCGTAGCTGAGGCCGATGCCGAATGTCATGTCGGGCGCCTGGTAGCCTGTGTTCCCGAATTCAAAATCGTAGTCGTGGATAGAGCCGTAGATGCCGATATGGTGGCCTGTCAGGGCACGGGAGTTTGAAATTCGGCCGAACCAGTAACGGAATTCGAGTGAGCTTCCGCGTATGCGCCAATAGAAGTTGTCGGCAGGGCGGCTCCACCAGGCATATATTCCTTGCGCCGACAGAGACCATCGCCTGGCCAGCGACAGCTCGATGCCGAAATCAGGTGTCAGCAACGCATCGTGGAGCAGGTTGGTCTTTACTGAGAATTTGAAGTTGCATTCCGTGCAGCTTGTCATTGAGCTTCCGTAGCTGTATGTCTCGCCATTGCCGTCGGCATGTGCTGGCGGATTTGCGCATATAGCGACTACGAGAGCTGCTAAAAGCGGGATTATATGATGATTGCAGCCGTTCTGTTTCATTATGACAATTGTGAACAATTGTTTAGTATCAAAACGGCCTGGGGTGGTGAATGGTTTATCCCGGATTGCTAAATGATGGCGTCGAGCAGGGTGAAGGTGTATTGTCGCCCGGCATTGATGAGTGCGGGCACATGCGCATCGGAGTTTACGATTAATGGTGAGTTTGATTCGACGAGATGTCTGATATGGCGAGGAGAAGGGAAGAGCCGTCTGTGGGCGTCCCATGCCTTGGTGTTTAGCTCGATGGTTATATTCGCCGCTATGGCATGGTCTACGAGTTCATCGGCAAGTGTGCGGTACCATGGTGTGTCTTCTATCCCCGGGGCATATTGCGAGGCGTTGTGGCCGATTTTGTCGAGATGGCCTATTATGTCGAAGCCGCCGGCATCTATCATCCGGTGTGACTGGGCGTAGAAGGTTTCCACAACATAGTGTATGTCTTCGTGGAAATTTTGCTCCATTTTTCGCTTGAATGCGTCGAAATGCCCGTCGATATCTATATATTCCCCATTCTGGGCCGGGATGAAATGAACCGAACCTATTGAGAAATCGAGCGGAAGGGTTTTGAAATATTGTGATGCCGGCCCCCATTCCGGACCGAGGTAGTCGATTTCCATCCCAGCGTAGAATTTGCAGGCATGTCCGTGGGTCTGCTTTATCCTGTCAACTTCCGCGAGGTATCTGTCAACATTTTCGCGGGTCATGTTGCATGGCGATTCGATGGTTATGGGTGAATGTGGGGTGAATCCGTAGTGTGTGAACCCCTGCCGCAGGGCTTCGCGCGCGAAGGCTTCCATCTGGGCGCGTCCGTCGCAGAATTCGGTGTGGGAGTGGAATGTGTAGAGTCTGTTTCCGTTTAGTTCTTTTATAAAGTCCATGTTTCGGATTATAGGTTTTCTGAGCGGTTGTCTGGGAAATTAGCCAATCTCTGACATTGGAGCAGGTACCGTCGGCATCGAGCGTCGGTATCGGGCGAAGAGCAGACCTAATAAGGCGGCTACGGCTATTCCGGTCACGACGGCAATATGGTAGCTTAGACCGAAGCCTTCGGGCGATGGTGCCACAAGGAGGTAGCTGACTGTTACAACGGTCATGAACATTGCCGGTATGAGAGTTATGACGTATAGGCGGCGGTTGCGGGCGAGATAGACGGTGCAGGCCCATAGGGTGAAGACAGATAGTGCCTGGTTGCTCCATGCGAAATATCTCCACAGCACGTTGAAATCAATCATCATAACGGCGAAGGTGGCTGCGAAAATCGGGAGTGATATGGCTGCTCTCTGCCACAGTTTGTTCTGGGCGAAGCGGGTGAAGTCGGCCACTATCAGCCTGGCGCTGCGCAGGGCGGTGTCGCCGGTGGTTATAGGTGCGGCTATTACTCCGATTATCGCCAGTATTCCTCCTACGCGTCCGAGCCATGTGGTTGATATGTCGTGGATTAGAGAGGAGGGGCTGTGGCCCGGTTGTGCCATATAGGCGGCCAGGCCTTCATAGCTTCGGGTGAATGTTATGGTGGCTGCTGCCCATATCAGGGCCACGATTCCTTCGGCTACCATTGCTCCGTAGAACACGGGGCGTGCGAGTTTTTCGTTTTTCATGCACCGCGCCATCATTGGCGACTGTGTGGCATGGAATCCTGATATGGCTCCGCAGGCAATGGAGATGAAAAGCATAGGGAAGATGGGGTGTGTGGCACGGGTGCCCTCCGGGTATCTGTTTGCAAGGCCTCCGGCGAAAGGTTCAGGCATGGAGGCATCGCCCAGCAGCATCACCCATACAAGGGCGACCGCCATGAACAGCAGCACGGCGGCGAACAGGGGGTAGATGTTCCCTATCAGTTTGTCGATGGGGAACATTGTTGCCAGCAGGTAGTAGATGAATATCACTACCGCCCAGAAAGTGAGGTTGAGGCTTTCGGGGGTAAGCGATGCTATAAGACCTGAGGTGGTGACAACGAAGACCGCCCCGACAAGGATGAGCAGCACGACTGAAAACACGCGCATTACCTGTTTTATGCCGTTTCCAAGCTCGTTGCCTAAGATTTCGGGGAGTGATATGCCTCCGCAGCGGAGTGAAATCATGCCTGCGACATAGTCGTGGACGGCACCGGCGAAAATTGTGCCGAGCACAATCCAGAGGTATGCCGCCGGGCCGAACATCATTCCCATTATGGCGCCGAATATGGGGCCGAGTCCGGCGATGTTTAGGAATTGGATAAGGAAAACTTTCCATGTTGGCATGGCCACGAAATCAACCCCGTCGGCTTTGGTGATTGCAGGGGTCGGGCGTCTGGCATCGATGCCGAACACTTTTTCTGTGAAGAGCCCGTAGATGAAATATCCACCTACAAGCATGGCGAGTGCGGCGAGAAAGGAAATCATGGTTAGATGCGAGATGTCTGGTGGTGGTTATGATTCGGTGTTATTGTTCCGAGCTTAATTTATTGTTCGGCGCTGATGACGGTGTTGCGCAGTCCGGTAAGCATCCCTTTTGCTTCGGAGAGCTGTTTTTCGGCCTGGCGGATGAGTTCAGCGTTATCGTGGTTGCCACGGGAATATTCCGACCGCATTGCGGCGAGTTTGTTTTCAGCATCGGCCACCTGCTGCCGTGCGGTGAGGTATGACTGCATTGCCTGCCGTGCCTGAGGTTGGCGGAAATCGTCGAGGGTGGTGTAGATGCCTCTTCCCGGAATGAAGATTTCAAACTGTTTTTTGGGGATGTTGTGTCCGCCCGATTTCACTGCGGCTATGCGGCGGAGGATTTCATTCCGGTTTGTTGTCGGCTTCCAAGTGTCTTTAATGGAACTCAGACGGGCCAGGCGTGAAATGTCGGGGTTGTCGGGGTCGACGTTCTTTCGCAGTTCCGAGGGGATGAAAACGTAGATGGTGACTTTGCCCGGAATGCGGTTGCGGTCAGTTGCCCACCATCCGACACCGGTCAGCTCGTCGATGGCGAACATATAGTCGTCGTAGGGTGAGTTATATGGCATACCGATGTTCTGAGGCTGGAGGAATCCGTCTTCGTTGCGGCGCGAGATGAATATGTCGAGGCCTCCGAGTGAGTTTTCCCCGTCGTTGGCGAAATAGAGTGTTATGCCGTCGGGCATCAGGAAAGGGTAGTTTGCGTCGCCCCCTTCGCCGAGGTCATCGCCGAGTGGGGCAGGCTTCTCCCAGTCGTCGCCGTAAAGGAGCGACGACGACATCAGTTTGAACACGCCCTCATTGTCGGGGGCTGCCCAGATCATCTGGCGTCCGCTTTCGGGTTCATAAACGATGGTCGGATGGGCTGCGCTGAAGTTTGCGGGTAGCACATCAGGCGGGTTGATTGAACCGCTTTCGGCACTCAGGCGGAAATGGCTGAAGAAATCTTCGGAGTCGACAACGATCGAATCTATGACTTCAATCTGCTCAACCCGGTCGAGCATGTTCTCAGTGCGGTCGATGCGGTCTGGCAGGTCTCCCGATTCGTCGGTGGCGATTGTGCGCTTCCCTTTTTTGAGGGTTTTGCGGTAGTCTTCGAGGAGTTGGCGTGCTTCATCCACCCGGTAATTCAGGTTGGCAAGTTCGGCCAGTGAGAGTATGGCCTGGCGGCTGCCTTTCCGCCGGGCTTCGCTGTAGGCCTGGCGTGCATCGTCGTCGCGGCCTGTGCCGAGATAGAGGTCGCCCAACAGCTGTGGGATTTCTGCGTTTTTAGGCTCGTCGGCTTCGATTTGCAGAAGCATGGTTATTGCGTCGGCGATGTTGCCGTCTTCAGCAAGTGTGCGGGCTTCGTCGAGAGATTGCGCCGGGGCTGATGAGGCGGTTAACAGGATGCCTGCGGTCAGCGCCATGCGGCGGAGTTCTGATATGGTTTTATTGAGTTCCATATTCGGAATCGTTTTAGCGGGTGTTTGGTATAGGTTTTTTAAGCTCTATCTTATTGTCAGATTTTCACTCCTTTCTGCCCGAGAGGATGAAGGATGTGCAGGGTCAGGTCGAGTAATAGGTCGAACGGTGCGAGTCGGGAGCCGTTGCCTTTCGATGCGGCATCGAACCGTCTGATCAGTGAGATTATTTCGATGGCTTCCCATGGGCCGTAGTGCTGCATGCCGGCTTTTATGTCTTTGAGCTGGTAGGGGGAACGGAATCCGAGTTCTGCCATAAGGCCGCGCTCGCTGCGGTCGGGGGCGTAGTAGGCTGTTAGCAGGTTGGCGAAGAAGTTGAACAGCACAACCGCTATGACCTGCACGGGATTGTTTTTGGGGTTCGCCTTGAAATAAGAGAGTATGGTGAGGGCTTTTGCCTCGTTGCCGTTGGCTATGGCGGAGAGGAATTCAAAATTGTTGTAGTCTTTGGAGATTCCGATGTTGCGCTCCACGGCTTCGGGAGTCACCATCGCTCCTTTCCCCAGGGTTATGGTCAGTTTGCCGACTTCGTTATAGATTCTCGACAGGTCGGTGCCTACGAAGTCGCAGAGCATGACGAGGGCTTTGGGGTCGACCGACAACCCTCGTTCTTTGATGAATTCCGAAACGGCGGTGGCTACACTCCGGTCGTTGAGCTTCTTCGACTCGAACACTATGCCGTTGCCGCCACGCATGGCTTTGAGAAAATCGGCTCCACGGGCTTGCTGGCCACGGCAGCAGATGCATAATACCGTGGTGGGTGCGGGTTGGGCGGCATATGACGCGAGAGCGTTGAGGAAATTCGCCCCTCCGTTCTGGGCTTCTTTCAGAATCACGACCTGGCGCTGGCCGAACATGGGATAGCGTTTGCAGGCGGTCACCGCATCGAGTGGCGACGACAGCTCGGGGGCGTAAAGCACTGTGAGGTCGAAATCCCGCTCTGCTTCCGGCACCATGGCTTCGAACTCTTTGGCCAGGGCGTCGATGTAGAAACCTTCCTCCCCATGTAGCAGGTAGACAGGGGCCGGACGCCCGGCCCGTATGTCGCGGCATATCGACAGGTATGTTGGAGTTTCGGCCATAAATGAAAGTTTTTGTAAATTTACGCAGTTTTTTCCGAATAATGAAGCGCGTGTGGCGGTTAGTCAGGCGTGATGCCGGATTTTTAATTATTTTTCTGAAGGAGGGGCTTGATAGTGCATGAATGAAGAGAATGAATTGTTTCCGAAGTTGAATCTGCCGCCGACGCGGTTGTCGATGAAATGCTGTGCCGACGGTGTTATGCGGGTGTATGACCCACTTAGGCGGAAGTATGTGGCTCTGACTCCGGAGGAATGGGTGCGTCAGCATTTTGTTGCCCATATGGTCGGGGCTTTGGGTTTCCCTGAGACGCTTTTGGCTAATGAGGTTGCCATAACGCTCAACGGCACGTCGCGCCGATGCGACACTGTTGTCTATTCCCGTCAGGGTTTGAAGCCGTTGGCCATTGTGGAATATAAAGCGCCGCATGTTGTCATAACCCAGAGGGTTTTCGACCAGATTTCACGCTATAATATGGTGCTCCGCGTGCCTTGGCTGTTTGTCAGCAACGGCCTGGGGCATTATTGCTGCCGGGTTGATTATGATGCGGGCAGATGTGTGTTTCTCAAAGAGCTGCCTTGTTATGGGGAGATGGAGGGAAGTAGTAATTTTTAAGTCGTAAATGAGAAGTAAGAAATAAGAAGTTGGTGGTGGTGGGATGGGGGCAGGAGGGGGAGAATAAAAAAAGCTGCCCCAAGGCAGCTTTTTTTATGGGGTATCGCTCGGATTATTCTCCGGGGATGATAGCCTCGCTGGGGCAAACTTCTGCGCATGTGCCGCATTCGATGCATGTATCGGGATCGATAACATAGATTTCACCTTCGCTGATTGCCTCTACCGGGCAGTTGGGAAGACATGTGCCGCAAGCAACACATTTGTCGGTAATAACGTAAGCCATAGTTGAATAAATATTAGTTAATTGAGTTTGAGTCTATTCTTGTGCCGTTTTTAGCGGCGTTGGCCGCCACGGCAATTGCGGTGCAAATGTAATCAATTAGTTTTAAACCTCTATGTGGGAAAAGGCTTTTTAACATTATGCTTGTGCGTTGTTCCGGAGGGGTGAAAAAGGTGAAGGCCGTTAACCATTGCTGGTTAACGACCTTCGGGTGGATGGTTGGGGGAGTGGAGTACAGCGGACTCGAACCGCTCACCTCGACACTGCCAGTGTCGCGCTCTAGCCAGATGAGCTAGTACCCCATGGCGTTCCTGAGGCGAATGTCCTCTGCTGTTTTGCGTTGCAAAGGTAACGCAAAGGTTTTGAACAGCCAAATTTCGGGGCTCTTTTTTTGAGAAAAAGTTCGCGGCGGCTTATGAGTGCAGGTTCGGCATGGTATGTGTCGGTGTGTATAAGGGGGTGCGGCGAGATGGATTTTTGGATTTAAACATCTGCCAAAGTGTGAAAAGTGGGTGTAATTTAGTAACTTTGCAGATGAACGCGTGTTTATATCTAACACGTGCCGACAAAGTGTTGACAATCACAGACTATGAATATACTCGAACTTAGTGAACAGGAAATAGTGCGCCGCCAGTCTCTTGAGCAGATGCGTGCGCTTGGTGTTGACCCATATCCCGCTGCGGAATATCCGGTGACAGGCCATACAGACGAAATCAAGGAGAATTTTGTAGACCTTCCGGTTGGTGCGGATGGGAATCCGGTGGGCGAGCCGCGCCAGGTCAGTATTGCCGGCCGTGTTATGGGTCGCCGCATAATGGGGAAAGCCTCTTTTATGGAGCTTCAGGATTCGTGTGGCCGCATACAGGTCTATGTCAATCGCGACGAGCTTTGCCCGGGTGAGAACAAAGACCTCTATAACGTGGTGTTCAAGAAACTGCTCGACATAGGTGATTTCGTTGGCGTTGAGGGTTATGTGTTCCGCACCCAGACCGGTGAAATCTCGGTTCATGCCCGCACGCTGACGGTTTTGAGCAAATCGCTTCGCCCGCTGCCGATAGTGAAGGTTAAAGACGGGGTTACGTATGACGCATTCGATGATCCGGAGCTCCGCTACCGCCGCCGTTATGTCGACCTTGTGGTCAACGACGGTGTGAAAGATATATTCATCAAGCGCACCAAGGTGTTTAACTCGATGCGCAATTATTTCAACGAGCACGGTTATATGGAGGTGGAGACCCCTATCCTCCAGTCGATTCCGGGAGGAGCGGCGGCCCGTCCGTTTATCACTCACCACAATGCTCTCGACATTCCGCTGTATCTGCGCATCGCCGACGAACTTTATCTGAAACGTCTGATTGTGGGCGGTTTCGAGGGGGTTTATGAGTTTTCGAAAAACTTCCGCAACGAGGGTATGGACCGCACCCATAACCCGGAGTTCACATGCATGGAAATCTATGTGTCGTATAAAGACTACAACTGGATGATGGCTTTCACCGAGAAGATGCTTGAACGCATCTGCCTGGAGGTGAACGGCACCACGGAGGTGAAGGTCGGTGACAAGGAGATTTCGTTCAAGGCGCCGTTCCGCCGCGTTACCATGCGTGATGCGATTCTCGAACACACTGGCTATGACATTGAAGGGCGCAGCGAGGAGGAACTCCGCGAGGCAGCCAAGGGTATGGGCATAGAGGTTGACGAGACCATGGGCAAAGGTAAACTCATCGACGAGATTTTCGGAGAGAAGTGTGAAGGCACATACATCCAGCCCACTTTCATCATAGATTACCCGATAGAGATGTCGCCCTTGACCAAGCGTCACCGCAACAATCCTGAACTGACCGAGCGTTTCGAGTTGATGGTCAACGGTAAGGAGCTTGCCAACGCATATTCTGAGCTTAACGACCCGATTGACCAGTATGGGCGTTTCGTTGAACAGATGCGCCTGTCGGAGAAAGGCGATGACGAGGCTATGATTATCGACCACGATTTTATCCGCGCCCTTGAGTACGGTATGCCGCCGACCTCGGGTATGGGTATCGGCATGGACCGTCTGGTTATGCTTATGACCGGGCAGACCACCATCCAGGAGGTGTTGCTGTTTCCGCAGATGCGTCCTGAAAAGGTCGCCCGCCGCGACAAGGAGGAGGCCTACACGGCCATAGGTGTTCCCGCCGAATGGGTCGCTCCTTTGCAGAAGGCCGGGATATTGACCGTTGAGGCTCTTTCGGGGGCGGTTGCCGGAAAGCTGCACCAGGAGCTTTGCGGCATCAACAAGAAGTTTAAATTAGGGCTTAAGAATCCGACCATCGACGAAGTGCAGGCCTGGATCGGAGAGCAACCGGCGGCAGAATAAACAGACAGAAACCCAACCACCAAATAATCATGTTATCGAAAGATTTTCCGGGGAAAGTGGCAGTGATGGGCGGAGGCAGCTGGGCTACGGCTTTGGCAAAGCTGCTTTTGCGCAACCGAGAGACGATTCTATGGTATATGCGCCGCGATGACCGCATAGAGGAGTTCATGCGTCTGGGGCATAACCCGGCTTATCTGACCGATGTGCAGTTTGATGTGCAGCGCATTGTGTTTTCGTCGGATATAAACTATGTGGCATCCGAGGCCGACACGTTGCTGATGGTTATGCCATCGCCATATTTCAAGAGCCATCTTGCCAAATTGTCGGTAGACATAAGCAAGAAATTCGTGGTTTCTGCGGTTAAAGGCATTGTGCCCGACGAGAATGTGCTTGTAACGGATTATATGCGCGACGTGTTTCATGTGGCTGAAGACCGGTTGCTGGTTGTCAGCGGCCCTTGTCATGCCGAGGAGGTGGCGCTTGACAGGCCTACCTATCTCACCATCGGGTGTAACGATGTTGAGGCGGCAAAGCGTTTCGGCCGTTGCATATGCGGCTCGAAGAACTGCCATTATATACCGACGACCGATATCGACGGGGTGGAGTATGCCGGTGTGCTGAAGAATGTCTATGCCATCGCCGCCGGGATAGTGCACGGCATGAAGAAAGGGGATAATTTCCTTGCAATGCTTGTTAGCAATTCCATCAGGGAGATGGAGCAGTTTCTGGATGCCGTCAACCCGCGTCCGCGGAATATCTGCGACAGTGTTTATCTTGGCGACCTGCTGGTTACGGCTTACTCCCGTTTCAGCCGCAATCATAATTTCGGCTCGATGATCGGCAAGGGGTATGCGGTTAAAGCTGCGATGATGGAGATGGAGCAGACGGCGGAAGGCTACTACGGAGCCAAATGCATCCATGAAATCAACCGGCGCTATGAGGTTAGGATGCCTATCGCCGACACGGTATATGACATCCTCTACCGGAGGTTGCGGCCGGAGTATGCCATTGCGCGCCTGGCAGAGGTGCTCGACTGATAAGTAGGCCTTCACAACCCTTACGTAATAATATAGAGTAATTTTGACAACTACACTTATATAGAAGTGAGTCACATGATAGAACTCAGCGACATAAGGAAGAGCTACGACAGCCTTGAAGTGGTCAAGGGTGTGGGGCTGTGTGTCGACAAGGGGGAAGTCATGTCGATAGTGGGGCCTAGCGGGGCTGGGAAATCCACGTTGCTTCATATAATGGGCACGCTCGACCGCCCCGACAGCGGCAAGGTGGTGTATGACGGTGTGGATGTGTTGCAGCTTTCACAGAAGCGTCTGGCCGGATTCCGCAATGCCAATATCGGTTTTGTGTTCCAGTTCCACCAGCTCTTGCCTGAGTTCACTATGGTTGAGAATGTGGCCATGCCGGCATTGATTGCCGGGCAACGGCGGAAGGATGCGTTTGCGCGGGCCATGGAACTGATTGATTATCTTGGGCTGTCGGCACGGGCTTCCCACCGCCCTGCGGAGTTGTCGGGTGGTGAGCGCCAGCGGGCTGCAGTGGCACGGGCGCTGGTCAACCGCCCGGAAGTTGTGCTTGCCGACGAACCGTCGGGAAGCCTTGACACCCGCAACCGGATGGAACTGCACCACCTGTTTTTCGACTTGCGGCGCGATCTGGGGCAGACCTTTGTGATTGTGACCCACGATGAATCGCTGGCTGCTGATTCCGACCGGGTTGTGCATATGACCGACGGTGTTGTCGGTTCGATAACTGACGGAAAGGGGGATTAGGCAATGGTTCGTAAAATGATATTAAGGAGCCTGGCGGTTGTGGTTATGGTTGCATCGACGGTAGTCTTGCCGGGATGCGATGAGGGGAAGAATGATAATGATTTTGTTGTGGCCACGCTCTATGATGTTGTGGAATTGCAGGAACAGACCCGGGGGGAGACTTCGTTTCTGCTCTACCGGCCTGATGGCGACGAGGCGTTTACGTTGAAAACCGGCAGAGAGGTGTTCCGTGAATCTGACGAAATTAGTCCCGGCGACTGTGTGTTCATGGCTTATACGCCTGAAAGCGGAGACGCATACCGGTCAGGAAACATTAAGGTTAAGGCATGGGGGCGTGTCAATAACGGCGCTCTTATGAAAGGGTCGCCCGAATCGCTTGCCGGATGGGACGCGGATCCGGTGTGGCTTATGAGTTTATGGCGGGCAGGTGGGAAGGTCGTTGTCAGGGCGATGCTCACCTATGATTCAGAACCGAGGGTGTTTGCCTTGGTGGTTGATGAGACCACGGTTATGGAGGAATATCCTGATGCGTATCTGGTTCACCAACGGCGCAGTGACCGGCCGAATTTCAAACGGCAATATTATTCGGCTTTTGATGTGAGCGCGCTTTGGAGCTATGCTTCATGCAAGGGGCTGAGAATCCATGTCAACAACTCGAATGTGCCGCAGGCGGGGGTGTTTGTGGTGGAGAAGTAGGAAATAAGAAGTGGGGATAAGATATTAATTAACTGAGGTATTAATAACTGAATAAATAAAATAATTATGGCAGAAAATAAACAAGAACTGAAAATTGAGCTTACCCCCGAAATCGCTTCGGGGCATTATTCAAATCTGGCGGTGATTTCTCACACTCCCGGTGAGTTTTTCATCGATTTCATCAATGTGGCGCCCAATATGCCCCAGGCACGTGTGCAGAGCCGCATAATCATGACCCCGGAGAATGCCAAGAACCTGTTGTTTGCCCTGCGCGACAATTTGCAGAAATATGAGGCTACCTTCGGTGAAATAGAGCGTAAGACTCCCAAAGGGGGGAATGCCAACAATGGTGGTATCCCTAACCCGTTCCAGGCATAATCATAATATAGTTAATGTCTGTTGGTTGCATCACTGACGTTACCGTAATTTGCGGTCGTGACCTTGCAACGTGGGGATAGTATCTCCAAAAATGATTCAACCAACGGTATATGGAGATACATGGCGCCTGTAAATGGCGTCGCCAGGGGTAGAGACGGGGTGTGCCCCCGTCTCTGCGTTATGGTGGCCTCATCTTGCTATACCGACAATCTCTATACATTTGGTCTATTAGAATAATGGAAATGAAACCGCATCAGCTCTGCATATATAATTCGATGTCGCGCCAGAAAGAGGGATTCCGCCCCCTGCATGAGGGTAGGGTGGGGATGTATGTCTGCGGCCCGACAGTCTATGGCGACGGCCATCTGGGTCATGCCCGTCCGGCCATCACGTTTGATGTTCTCTACCGTTATCTGAAGCATCTGGGCTACAACGTGCGCTATGTCAGGAACATCACCGACGTGGGCCATCTGGAGCATGATGCCGACGAGGGGGAGGACAAAATTGCAAAAAAGGCTCGTCTCGAGCAGCTTGAACCGATGGAGGTGGTGCAGCACTATCTTAACCGCTACCATGATGCCATGGCGCGGCTGAATGTGCTGCCGCCGTCGATAGAGCCTCATGCGTCAGGGCATATCATAGAGCAGATAGAGTATGTCAAAAAAATACTTGATGCCGGATATGCCTATGAAAGCAACGGATCGATTTATTTCGATGTGCCCAAATATAATGCCGAACATCATTATGGCAAACTCTCCGGCCGCGACATCGAGGAGCTGCGCAGTGAGACACGTGCCCTCGACGGGCAGCAGGAAAAGCGCCATCCGGCCGACTTCGCGCTTTGGAAGAAGGCTCAGCCCGAACACATAATGCGCTGGCCGTCGCCCTGGAGCGACGGTTTCCCGGGATGGCATCTGGAGTGTTCCACCATGGGTGAGAAGTATCTCGGCGAACAGTTCGATATCCACGGCGGTGGCATGGATCTGAAGTTCCCCCACCATGAGTGTGAGATCGCCCAGAGCGTTGCCCACAACGGTCATGAATCGGTGAGATATTGGATGCATAACAATATGATTACCATCAATGGCCAGAAGATGGGCAAATCGCTCGGCAATTTCATCACTCTCGACGAATTTTTCACCGGCAGCCATCGGTTGCTGGCACAGGCATATTCGCCTATGACCATCCGCTTTTTCATTCTCCAGGCTCATTACCGCTCTACGGTTGATTTCTCAAACGAGGCTCTGCAGGCGTCGGAAAAGGCTCTTGACCGTATGCTTGAGGGGTGGCGGAGACTGGCTGACGTAAAGCCGCAGGATGATTCGACAATCACGGCGGAAGTTGATGCTCTTGAGGGAAAGTGTTATGAGGCGCTCGACGACGATCTGAATACCCCGATAGTCATAGCCCATCTGTTTGAGGCCGTTGGTCTTATCAACAAGGTGCGCGACGGCCATGCCACCGCAACGGCTGAGGATGTGGAGCGGCTGAAAGGGCTTTTCAACACATTCCTGTTCGACATCTTAGGTATGCGGCCCGATGCTGCCGAGGTCGGCGACGATAAGGCATTGGAGCCATATCGCGGCGCAGTGGATCTGCTTCTGCAGGTGCGTGGCGAGGCTAAAGCCCGCAAAGACTGGGCAACCAGCGATCTTATCCGCGACCGCCTGGCGGCTTTGGGTTTTGCCGTTAAGGATACCAAAGACGGTGTGGAATGGAGTGTTAAGTAAAAGCCGGGATTCTTATCTGACAGCCTATGGATATTGAGGGATTCGCGACATTGGCGCTTGATATGTTGCCGTTTGAGCCGACCGACCAGCAGATAAAGCTGGTGGCGGCGCTGTCGCGTTTCTGTTCGACCTATGCGCAGCAGGATTCGGTGTTTCTGCTAAACGGTTATGCAGGTACGGGTAAGACCTCTGTGATGGGTGCGCTGGTGCGCACGCTGAAGGCTGTAGGGATTCCCACGGTGTTGCTGGCCTCTACAGGGCGGGCCGCCAAGGTGTTCTCAAATTTCACCGGGCAACCGGCCTATACCATCCACAGAAAAATATATCGCGCTCCGACCATAGGTCCCGACGGGCGGTTTGTGGCTCGCGTGAATCAGAACCCTCACGTCAACACGGTGTTTATTGTTGATGAGGCATCGATGATTGGCGACGGGGCTGAGGGAGGTATGAGCCTTCTAGAAGACCTGATGATGTATGTCTACACGGGTGTGAATTGCCGTCTGATATTATTGGGCGACACGGCCCAGCTCCCCCCGGTGGGTTTGAGCGAGTCGCCTGCGATGAATCCGCATGTGCTTAAAGAGCTGGGGATGCATGTGACCCGTGCGGTTATGACGCGCACGGTGCGCCAGAAGCAACGCTCGGGGATTCTTTATAACGCCACGATGCTGAGGCGGGCGTTGAAACTTGACCCGTTGCCTGAACCGGAGCTGACTGTGAGCCGTTTCGGCGATATGGCTGTTGTTGCGCCGGAAGACCTTGAAGATGCGCTCATTGAGTCTTTCTCACGTTATGGCGAGGGTGAGACCATTCTGATTACCCGCTCCAACCGCCGTGCGGTCGATTTCAACCTGGCTATCCGAAGGGTTATCTATGACCGTGAGGAGGTGTTAGTGAAAGGTGAGCGGCTGCTTGTGTCGAAAAATAATTATTATTGGACGCGTCGGTCGGTGGTGGCGCAAGGGGGTGTTGAGGATGAAAGCGGAAAGGCCCCGATGGAGTTTGTGGCCAACGGTGAATCAGCAATAGTCGAGGATGTGTATGCGTCGGAAGAACGGGGAGGAATGCATTTTGCCGATGTAAGGCTTTATTTCCCGGATCATGATTCGCGTCTTGACGCAAAAATCAATCTCGACACCCTGACCACGGAGATGGCAGGTTTGCCTGTTGACCGGCAGCGTGCGCTCGCAGAGATGGCATTGTCGGCGGCCGGTCTGACAGCCGCATCGTCGATGACAGCGCAGCGCGATGCTCTGAGGGCCGACCCTTACTACAATGCTTTGCAGGTGAAATATGCCTATGCGGTGACATGCCACAAAGCGCAGGGCGGCCAGTGGGCTTCGGTGTTTGTGGATATGGGTTATATTCCGCCTGAGGCTTATTGCACGGTGGATTTCTACCGGTGGCTATATACAGCAACAACACGCGCCACTACGAAGCTATGGCTTGTGAACCCGGCAGTGGCGGTGAAATAGGGGCTGGAACTGTCAGAGAGTGGTTGAAGTTAACACATTAATATTAAATGAGGTGGTAATGAATCAATCAATCTCTTATATTGAAAATTAACCAAGAACTGATAAAGATATGGATTTATTCGACAGGATTTCAGAGGATATTAAAAAGGCGATGCTGGCCCGTGATTCGCAGCGGCTTGAGGCATTGCGTGGTGTGAAAAAAGAATTTCTTGAAGCAAAGACGGCCAAAGGCTCCGATGGCAATCTGACTGATGAGAAGGCGGTTCAGATTCTTGCCAAAATGATTAAGCAGCGCAAAGAGAGTGCGGAAATATACACCCAGCAGAACCGTCCGGAACTGGCTGAGGCAGAACTTGCACAGGCTGCAGTCATAGAGGAATATATGCCCAAGCAACTCTCCGGCGAGGAATTGGCTGAAGCCTTGCGCGAGATTATCGCCCGCGTTGGCGCCACCTCGGCAAAGGAGATGGGGAAGGTGATGGGTGTGGCCTCGAAAGAACTCGCCGGTAAGGCTGAAGGTAGGGCAATCTCCGCCAAAGTCAAGGAACTGCTCGGCTGATTTATTTGGTTCTCAGCTGCCAGAAGGCTACGGCTGAGGCGGCGGCAACGTTAAGGGAGTCGACTGTGTGGTGCATAGGTATGCGCACCACGTAGTCGGCTTTTTCTATGGCGTGGCGCGGGAGGCCGTCACCTTCTGTGCCGAGGATTATGGCCAGCCGGGGTTCGGCCATGAGGCTGGGATTGTCGATTTCCACGGAACCGGGCGACAGAGCCATGGCGGCGGTGCGGAATCCGAGACGGTTGAGCTGTGTCTGCGGGTCTTCTACCCATGCCCACGGCACAAGAAAAACCGAACCCATCGAGACCCTGACGGCGCGACGGTTCAGCGGGTCGCATGATGTGGTTGTCAGCAGAACCGCATCGATGCCTAATGCTGCTGCAGAGCGGAAAATCGCTCCGATGTTGGTGGTGTCGACCACCGAGTGAATGACCGCTACCCTGCGGGCGTCGCGGCATATCTCTTCGGCGCGTTTCGGCTGCGGGCGTCGCATGGCGCATAGCACCCCGCGGGTGAGGGTGTAGCCGGTGAGGCCGGCAAGCAGCTCGCGGCTGCCGGTGTAGACGGGTATATCGCGGCAACGGGCTATAATCGGGGCTGCGTCGCCGGTGATATGGCGTTGCTCGCACATCAGCGCCAGCGGTGTGTAGCCCGCGTTGAGCGCCACATTTATAACCTTGGGGCTTTCGGCAATGAAAATACCTTTGCCAGGTTCGAGGCGGTTGCGTAGCTGCGCCTCCGTAAGGGTGGAGAACACCTCCACACCCGGTTCCTCCAGCGACTTTATCTCAATAATCGGCATAGATGTAATAATTGTTTGGGCAAAAATAGCCAAAATCCCCGAAATAACCCGTGTTACCGGCGTTTTAGAGCCAGAGATGTGAGCCTTTTGGGTCGGTGGGGTGTTTATAGGTTGAGAATCAAATGAAATGGATATGAAAAAGATTATTTTTACGCTGCTGTTGGTCGTGTTGGGTTTCGGGGCTGCAAATGCAGACAAATATACCCTCGACAGGTCTGCGCTGCCTGAAGAGGCGCAGCAGATGCTTAAAGAGCATTTTCCCAAGGCTAAGGTGAGCATGATCAAGGTTGACCGCCATCTGTTGAAGAAGACAGATTATGATGTCAAACTGGTTAACGGCACCAAGATTGAGTTTAATAAAGCCGGGAAATGGACTTCGGTTGACTGTAAAAAGCGGGAAGTGCCGCAGGGGTTGGTTATGAAGCCGATACAGCGTTATGTCACCAAGAATTTCCCCGGTGTGAAAATCGTAAAGATTGAGAAAGACTTCAAGGGGTTTGAGGTGGATTTATCTGACGGTGTTGAACTTAAATTCGACCGCCTCGGCACCTTCAAAGGTGCTGATGTTGACTAACGTGTCGTTACATTAGTAATGTGATACCCGGATATATCAGACTTTATCCGGGTATTGTATTCAAGAAACTGTTTTTAAACGAGCGCCTTTTGAAGGCTGTTCGCATTTTAAAGGGGGACTACTTATTGCCGTATGTTATAGCATTGTCTGCAATGATACTGCAATGCAATGGTGTTGATGCAGTCTTTGGTCTTTGGATTGCGTTGGGTCTGTTCATACTAATGGTTTCCGGCACGGTGTTTGTTAATGTGGCACAGAAAAAGAAGATGAATCAGTCAAGGGGGGATGATTCATTGAGTCAGGAGTTTCATTAAATGAAAGGATTGGTTTGGGCTTTAATCCTTCGGTCATATTTAGTATTTAAGGAGATGGGCGGTGCGATGCTGAATTATGCTATTGCACTGCCGTTTTTGTGGGGTTTGTGCCGCGTATATTGATTATTTTCCATCAAAATGCTTGCATAATTGACGGGAATGCGTAATTTTGCTGTCGGGAGATGCCCGAGGGTCTCTCAAGAGTTTGCAATGGAAAAAACAATGATTATGAAGAGGGTTTTTACGCGAATGCTTGCGGTTGCCGGTATGATGGCGGCTTTTGGGCCGGCCGTCAATGCCGAGAAGACCGAGTTATCTGTTCCCGACGGTATGGAAGGGTGGACTGTGATTAATGCCAACAATGACGATTTCCAATGGGCATATAATGCCGACAAATCTGGTGCCGTTTTACCTCAAAACACCAAAATGGCAGCAAACGACTGGATAATATCGCCTGTGGTTAATTTGTCGGGGGGGGTAACGTATAGAATTAAAAGTTGGATTCAAAATCTGACGACATTTTCCAGTGATAAGCAGCAATATGAGATTACTGTCGGCCATGCGCCCACAGCAGAGGCTCAGACCACACAGCTTTTTAAAGAGGAGAGTTTTACAAAAACATCCTGGCCGGTAGAGCGGCCGGAAGGGGATAAGGCGGGGGTGTTCACACCCGAGGCCGACGGGGATTATTACATAGGTTTCCATTGCTATTCGAAATCGTATCAAGGCGATTTTTTATTCCAGAAATTCACAATAGAGGAGGTTTTGGCGCTGCCTGGTGCGGTGACCGAACTTACTGCTACGGCTGCCGACGGGGGGGAGCTGTCGGTAAATCTGTCGTGGGTATGGCCGTCGGTAAATTCCAACGGGTCTGAGCGTACCGCTGCCGTGACCGGGGCCAAACTCTATCGTGGCAACGGTTCGTTGGTGTCGGCAACATCTACCTATCTTGTCGGCGATATGGCAGGAGGCGAGGCCGGTGCATCAGCCACTCTGTCTGACGTTGTGCCGCAGGCCGGTAAATATTGCTATATGGTTGTGCCGTTTGATGAAAACGGTGTTTCAGATGCCACTCCGCTGAAAGCGCAGACGCTTTGGGTTGGGGAGGACACGTCGATTCCTACCCTTGGCTCTGTTACGGCTACGGTTGTTGATGACACAACCGTTGAGGTTGATTTTGACGCTCCGGTAACGGGTGGTAACGGCGGCTATCTCGACCCGTCCAAGCTGTCGTATAGGATTGTCAGAAAGAGCGGTTCAGGTGTGAATGAGACTCTTGAAGAGGCCTATACCGGCACTCTGCCTTACGAGGATGCCACCATTCCGGGGCTTGACAGCTACAGCTATACGGTCTATGTGCAGTATGACGGCAAAGGCTCCTCATTTTCGGGCAAGGAATCGAATAAGGTTAAATGCGGCGGGGCATTGGTGCTGCCATACACACAGGATTTTGCCAAGATTGACAATCTTGAGCTTTTCACTATTTTCCACGGCCCGGAATGCACCCGCGACTGGGGCGTGTCGTCGGGACACGCATCGTTCTGGGGTGGAGGAGTCGCAGATGCCTGGATGATTACTCCGGCGTTTAGCCTCGAAGCGGGCAAGAATTATGAAATCAGGTTTGATGCATGGTTGTCGAGAGCAATATCAGAAGCTAATTATAAGACGCTGGCAGTCACTGTCGGGGCAGACCCCACAGCCGAGGGACAGACAACGGTGTTGTTTGACCAAGAGTTGCAGTCGGGTCTTAAAGATACCAAGGTGATTAACTTCACTGTGTCAGCCGACGGCACATACCATATCGGTTTCCATTGCCATGGGAAGACCGACTCCAACGACCTTTATGTTGATGACTTGTCAGTGAAAGAAACCATGTTTGTGCCCTCTTCCGTTGACGGACTTGAGGTGGAAGCCGGTGAAAAAGGTGCTTTGACGGCGGTGATCCGTTTCAATGCCCCGGTGCTGACAACCGCCGGGACACAATTGGAGACTTTGAGCCGTATTGAGGTGAAGTGTGGCACCGAGAGTGTCGGGATTAAGGAGGATGTGGCAGCCGGAGAGGCTGTAGAGTTGGTTGACGCGACAGTTACCGAAGCCGGGTTGCGGACTTATTCGGTTGTGGCCTATCTTGGCGAGAGCGCATCGGAACAGGTGTTGTCGACACCTGTATGGGTTGGTGTTGACCGGCTGAAGAGCGTGGCTAATGTTGTGGCCGAAAAGAGCGGTGAGAGTGAGGTTACGGTTTCGTTTGACGCTGTGGCCGAAGGTATGAACGGGGGATATGTCGATGCGGAGAATGTGCGTTACATTGTGACACGTATGCCCGACGGGGAGGTGATTGCCGACGATGCCGCTGTGTCGCCCGTGGTTGACAGCACCATAGCCGGACTGGCTTTGGCCCGCTACACCTATGAAGTGGCAGCATTTGTGGACGATGACCAAAGCGATGCCGTTGCTTCAAACCCGCTGACCCTTGGCGATGCGTTGGAGTTGCCCTATGCGCCCAATATGATGGATGCCTCTACGTTTGATTTGTGGACGTTTGTGGCCGACGAAGGCACCGGGAGCTGGAAGCATTCCTCAGGGAAAGGCCTTCAGACGTCGTTGGTGTCGAATGCCCCTTATGCCTATACGCCGCCGTTCAAAGCCCAGCAGGGAGACTATAAACTTGTTTGCAATATCAAGTCATACAGCGGCCTTAGGAAGGAGATGGTAGATGTGATCCTCAGCACCGATCCTGTGCATGTGGCCGATACCCCGGAAACTCCTGAAGAACCGGCTGCGGTTGCACAGAGAGGTGCCACACCGGCTGTGCATACCGTTTTGCAGACTATCAAGGCAGAGAGTTCATATTCGGCCGATACCGAAGTGCCGATTAAGGTAACGGTGCCGGGTGTTTACCATATCGGTTTCCGCAATGTCAGCAACAAGCATACGGATGAGGATGGGATGAGCTGGGGCAACTATACCTGCACACTCGACAAGGTTGAGTTAAGTGCTGTTAAACTTATCAGCGGCCTCGATGCGACGGGAACGTGTGGTGCAGACATATGGTATGATGTCTCTGCAGAGATGGTGGTTGTGGCTGGAGATGCGGTTTCTTCAGGCATTTATAATCTTGACGGCAGCCTTGTGGGCGCAGCCGACGCATCGTCGCTCGAATCCGGATTCTATATCGCCGTTGCCGTGATGGCCGACGGTAGCCGACAGACGTTGCGTTTTGTGAAAAAGTAATAATATCTTACTGTCGGAGGCCGTCGTGGCAATGTGTCACGATGGCTTCCATTGGCCACTCTAAATCAGGGAATATCATGAAGAAATTTATTGCATTTATGCTGGCGGCGCTGCCGTTGGCGTGGGGCGTTTCCGAGGCACAAGTGCCTGTGCAGAAAAAGGCCGAGGAGCAACGCACGCTCCGCAAAGCCCCCGTTGTAGAGGGGGGAGTGATGGAAATCCGTAATGCCGGTGGCATAGAGCGTAGGCTTGCGCGTGGTCGCTCGGCGGCAGTGCCCACGCTCGACATCGGGGTGAAAGGTTTCGGAGAGGCGCAAAATTCGTGGAGCGAGAGTTTCAATGGCGGCACTCTGCCCGGTGGATGGGAGATAGAGGGGTGTGAGGATATTGAGTGGGGTGTGAAACTTATGACCGGTACCCACAGCTTTTCTCAAACCGACCCCGACGATGCCGGTTCTCTGTATGTGAGCGGTCCGTATCAGGTGTTCAAACGGGGCATTGCTTGGGCAACATCGCCTGAGGTCACGGTTGGTAAGAATTGCACTCTGGAGGGGTGGATCGGATTCTCGCGCAATTTCGACGATGAGTGCCGTCTGTCCATTTCTGCTTCTGCCGACGGGTTTGAGACTGATATTATGCTTTGGAACAGCGGCGACGACACCGGCGAGCGTCCGTGGCATTGGCGCAAAATCAGCCTGCCTCTCGATGAGTTGGCGGGGCAGACCGTAAGGTTGCGTTTTACCTATGGCCCAGGAGGGAAAGACAGTTTCGGCACGGGTGGATACAGTGGGGATTTTGCTATCGACTGCCTGAGCATTGCCGGTCCGGCAACGGTAGAATCTGTTGATGTCACCACCGGCGATGTTTTGCAGTTTGTTGCTTCGGGTGTTCCCGACGGATGCGGTTTCAGCTGGTCTTTTCCGGGTGGTGTGCCTGAAAAGTCAACCGAGGCAAGTCCGGAGGTCTATTATACGGCCGACGGGGTTTATGACGTAAGCCTCGAACTGACCGGGGCGGAAGGTGCTGTGACCCGCACCGGCTTTGTGAAAGTCACAGGCACGGCACCGGTGGCAAAAATCGGTTATCCAGCCACTTTCAAGGATTGGAGCTCACGCCTGCCGATGGTGGCTCCGATGGCAGAGGTGACATTCACCGATGCTTCCACCGGTTTCCCCTCGGACCACAACTGGGTGTTTACCGGCGTCAGCGAAGATGGCACATCTACGGTTGCTTCCGCAGATGCTTCGCCTGTTGTGCGTTATAATTTCCGACATGCGCAGGGTGTGGGGCTGAATGTCAGCAACAGCCACGGCAGTTCCGATGTTTTCGGCGAGGTGGCTGTGGAATATGACGGTCTTGTCACCAATTTCTGCAAGGATGATGTGGCCACGGTGTTTGATCTTGACGGAGAAAGCTCTTTCCCCGGTAGCAACAAGTGGGGCATCACGGCTTATGCCGAGCGTTTTTCCGCTCCTTCGGTGCCGATGAAGGTGTTTGGCGCGTATGTTTATTTTGTGAAAAACGATGCCGAGGAGGTTGTTGACCAAATTGCTTCTGTAGGGGTTCATATCTGTGCTTCTGAAGATGGCAAGCCCGGCCGTCGCCTCGATTCGATGTGGTGGGATGTGTTTGAACTTGACATGCCTTCTGCCGACGGACTGATTGGCACGGAGTTCCCATTTACCGAGGCTCCGGTGGTCGATGATGAGTTTTTTATTGTCATAGACGGCATCCCGGCGCGCAATGAGACCTGCAACGTGCAGTTTGCCATGGCGCAGCTCCGTGGCGATGGGAACACGGCGCTTTTCCAGCGCGATGGCAAATGGGTTGAGGCGTCAGACTATTTCCCTGCCGGAGCTAACCACACCTCTTATCTTGTGGCTCTCGACATGGGGCATTCGGTTATTGAAAGCCTTCCTGCCGGACGGCGCACTGTGGAGGTGGGTGCGGATGCCGGTGAGGCCGGATTCGATATATTCTCGTTTTTCGGCTGGAAGCCTGAGATGGTTGGTAATGACGCCGACTGGTGTCGTGTGACCAGTGAACCGAATGATATGACTGTAGACTGCATCAAGATTTCCTATGATGCTATGCCTGCGTCTGCCGGAGACCGTCGCGAAGCGCATCTTACGTTTACCGACGGCATGAGTGCTCTGCCTTTGACGCTGGTACAGCTGCGCACAAGCGGTGTGACCGGCGCTGCTTACAGGGATGATGCGCTACTTGCTTATGACAAGGCTTCTGCCATGGTTTCCGGGGGCGAGGGGCTGATTGTTGTTTCCGACCAGCTCGGTCGCCGTGTGGCGTCAGGTATCGGTCGGGCCGGTGTAGGGTCTTTGCCGGCCGGCATCTACATTGCAAGATGCGGCGAGGCCGCCTTGAAGTTTGTAAGATAGCCATTAGATGGAGGGTGTGTCATAATGGCTCATCTGGGTCGTCGCCCGAGGGCTTCGGGTTCGGTCATTGACCTTAGTCAACTCCCTTCACCCTCACCCTCAGGCTCCTACCATCTGAACCATTCTGACAGCACCCTCTCCATCCGGATGCAAAAAAGGCGTTGGTCGAATTTCGACACAACGCCGGGAGTTGGGCTTAGAGGATGGTGAATTTCCGGTGGCGGATGATGTAGATGCCGGCTGGTAGGGCGACGGGGGTGCCTGAGGGGTTGCCGGAAACGGTGGCAACGAGGCGTCCGTCGATGGAATAGACGGTTTCATTGCTTCCGGCCGGCATAAAAACCGTGGCCAAGCCTTTACCTGTTTCGATGTAGAACGGCGTGGTGTCTGAATCTATGCCGGTCAACGATGCGCTGTTATCGACTGTAATTCTGTTGGTGCTTTGGGCGAGGTTGGCTATGGTGCCGCCGGTGATTTCTACAGGAGAGTAGATTTCGAGGCTTGATTTTAGCATTTTCCCTTCATGGTGGGCTGTCATCTCTTCGGGTGTCATTCCGGCGCGCCAGAAAGTGATTTCAGAGAATTGGCGGGAGGGGAGGCTGGCCGAAGTGTTGTCGCCGAAGGTGATGTTGCCGAGGGTCAGGCGCTCATCGACAGAACCGGCTTCAACTCCGTCGACATAGAGGATGGTGCAACCACGTGCGAAATAGTGGCTCAGGGCAATGTCGTGCCATTCACCGTCGGCCATAACTGCATCTATGGTTGTGACAGGTTGCTTCAGCGGGGAGCTGTAGGTCACAGTGCCGTCGGTGTTTACAGCCACTGAACCTGTGAAGGGGCGGCTGCCGGCGCCGTGTGTGAACGACAATAGGTTGCCGGCATCCGAGCCTTTTACGCGCACGCAGACTGTGAACGGATGAACTTTCCCTTCGGGCGCGAGTGTCAGAGTCTCTCCGTCGGCGAGAGCCGTTTCCTTGGCCAGGTCACGCTCCGGAAGAGGTTTGCCTGCTTCGAGGGCATCGAATAGCGACGGCACGAAGGCATACATGAATTCATTGTGACCACGGGTGTTGGGGTGGGCAGAGTCGGCAATGTAAGATTCGGCCCAATGCCCGGCGCCGTCGTCAATCGCACCGAGAGAGTTGAACGACGGCACGTCCCACTGGTGGATGAGCATGTTCATCTGTTTGATATAGCTGTAGTCGCGGTCGTTGTAGTCGGCGCGGGTGTAGTTGTTGACAACTACCGGCGTTTTGCCGTCGGCGCGCATCCGTTCAATCAGAGTGAGCATGTTGTCGCGGAAGCCGTTGAACACCGCTTCGGGGTTTGCGTTGTCGTGGATGCCCTCGTTGCCGAGCGACAGGCCGATGATCACATAGTTGCTGAAATTGTGGAGCAGGTCGTCGTAGCGGTTGAGGAGGCTGTTGGTGCTGTTGCCCCCGATTGACACCCCTGAGGTGTAGAACGGGTTGGGGCTGAGGCCGTCGGCATGGCGCTGACGGAGCTGTTGGCCGTAGAGGTAGGCATAGCCCTCCAGAGAGGTTGCGCCTGAACCGTTTGCCACCGATGAGCCGAACACCGACACGCGCCAGGGGTCAATCTCGCCGTCGATGGCGAAGGTATGGTCGGCCATGTCGAGGGTTATGTCGTAGGTGCCTTGGTTGAGACGGATGTTCTCGACGGGGAAGCCGTGAGACGGCATGTTGACATCGGGTTTGCCCGGATGGCGTTTCACAGCAAGATTCTCGTCGTTGTTGAAAAGGAAATAGAAGTAGTGGGCAGGGTAATCGTGGTTGTCAAGTTCGCGGTCGAGTGTTACGGTCTTGCGCCACACTCCTCGCCCTGCATAGTCGAGCGATATTCCGTCGGGCACTATCGAGCCTTTCAGGCCGAGAGATTCGAGAGGTAGGATTTCGAGCGAGTTGTCGGCGCCGTCAAGAGTCAGGCGCACCAGTTGTCGGGTTTCAACCGAAATTGGGGTGCCGTTGTCGGCGAGAACCTCGCCGGTGTTGCCAGCGCCGAGGTTTACGGCGGCATTCCCGGTAGTTGTGCCTTTAAGGGTGAAAGTGCCCGGGTTGAGTTGCAGATATGCAACGAATTTGGCCGGTTTCGAGGCGTCTGATGCTATTCGGGTCATGGCAAAGTCGCCCCCCTCTTCTACTGCGGATCCGCTGACCGCCAGGGCGGAGTAACCGGCTGCATTTGCGGCCGTGGCCATGGCTGCAAATATGAACGGATATAAAATTTTTGTCATAAAGAAATGATGGGTGTTGCGTTGATAGTTACCTGACAACCAGTTTTTCAGTGTAAGTTATGTTGTCTACAATGTAGCGCACGAGATATATGCCGGAGGTAAGGCTGACAGTAGGCACTATGGCGGTGTCGGCAAAATAGGCTGCAACTTTGCCGCAGAGATTGTAAACCTCCACCGATGTTGCAGTGCCGAGGGTGATGTTCGCGGTTTCTCCAGCGGTTACGATTGACGGATAGAGATTTGAGGTTGCCTTAGAGGTTTCAACCATTGGGATGCTTGCCTGGACATAGTTCACATTAACCTGATGTGAGAGCTTTATGTCGCGCGAGGAAACTCCGAGTTCGATATTGTATGTGCCGTTGTCAACCACGAAATCTTTGATACCTTCGGTCACATCGTAATAGGAGAAGGCTGACTTGTCGAGCGCCATTGTTACCTGCTGCTCCTCACCCGGTTCGAGATAGATTTTCTCGTAGTTTCTCAGTTCGCGTACTGCGCGTGGCACGGGAGATTCCCCCACCTTGCCCACATAGAGCTGCACAACTTCAGCACCGGCTGTTTTCCCGGTGTTTTTTATGTTGAAGCTGACTTCAAATGTGGCGTCATCGGCGTTTATGCTGCAGACTTCCATGTCTGACAGCTCGAATGTGGTGTAGGATAGGCCGTAGCCGAAGGGATATTGCACCTGGGTCTTGTTTCTGTCGTAGCCACGGTAGCCCAAGAAGATACCTTCGGTGAAGCGCACATGTTTGTCGTTGTCATCGTCGTAGTAGCTGTGGCGCACGGGGTTGTCGTCCCACCGTTTTTCAAACGACACCGGGAGTTTGCCTGAGGGGTTTACATCGCCGAGCAGGATTTCGGCCATGGCCTGACCGGCTTCCTGGCCTCCGTACCATCCCCACAGCAGGGCTTTCATTTCGGGCTCGATATCCCACATGTAGATATTTCCGCCGCCGTTGACTACTCCTACGATAGGTTTGGTTGTGATGGCGCGCACGGTGTTGATGATATCCTTTGCTGCAGAGGGGAGATCGCCGGAGCGGTCGCTGGCCTCACCTTCACTGGCAGAGCTGTGGCCGATGAAAGCCACAACCACGTCGGCTTTGTTGAGCTCGTTTTCAAAGCGGTTTTCATCTCCTTTGCGTTCCCATGCGAAGTCGATTGATGCTCCGCCACCTGCCTGGAAATATTCCAGACGCACGGGGTAATCCTGCCCGGCTTTCAGTTGGGCGGTGTAGGTGCGGGTGCGCAGCGAGCCGGTTTTGTATTCGTCGAAGACCACTTTGTTGTTGAACAACAGGCGGAACCCGTCGTCACCGCTGACGCGGATGGTGTATTCACTGTCGACGGTAGGGCGAATCACGCCCGTCCATCTCACCGAGAAATCGTTTTTGTTGACACCGGCGACGCCACTGCCCATTGTCCATTCATAGCCTATGCGGGTTTCGAGGGTGGTTGCCACCGGAGCGCCTTCGAGGTTGCGGTTGTTGAAGTATTCACCTTTCAGACCCTGGGTCTGCGAACCTGCGCCGTTGAACATAGCTCCCTGCATGTGGTCGTATTGGTCGATGTAGGAGACTTCAAACCCTTTCTCCTCGCCGAGGGCTTTGAGGCCGTCGTAGTAGGATGTGTAGCGGAACGGTGTCACCAGGCCGCTGCCACCGCCGGCTGCGAAAATCAGGGCGTTGTTACCCACAACGGCTATTTTCGAACCGTTCTCTTTTTTCAGCGGGAGGATGTTGTCGTTGTTTTTGAGCAGCACCACACCGTCGCGCGACACTTCGAGGGCGGTCTGTGCCGTTTCTGGATTGTCGGTGGCGGGTAGGTTGCCGTCCCATGGATTTTTGTCGAAGATGCCGAAAGCGATGAGGGTCTGTAGGATATGTTTCACTTTCAGGTCGATGTCGGCCATGGTGATTTTGCCAGAAGCGAGATGTTCGCGCAGGGCATCCTCATTCTCGATTTCATTCCCGGCCATCTCCAGGTCGAGGCCACTTTTAGCTGCGGGGACGCAGTTGTGGGTCGAGCCCCAGTCAGACATCACCATGCCGTTGAACCCCCATTTGTCGCGGAGCACACCTTTGAGTAATGTGGGGTCTTCGGTGGTCCATACCCCGTTGAGCAGGTTGTAGCTGCTCATTATCGAGCCTGTTTCTGCTTCCTGCACGGCGGCTTTGAATGCTGGGAAGTAGATTTCGTGGAGTGTGCGCTCGTCAATGTCAGAACTGGTGTAGTTGCGGTCATATTCCTGGAAATTTGCTGTGAAGTGCTTTACCACGGCCATCACGCCGTTATCCTGTAGCCCACGGATATAGCCGGTGGCTGTCTGGGCCGACAGGTAGGGGTCTTCACCCATGTATTCAAAGTTGCGGCCGCACATTGGTGCGCGGGCGATGTTGACGCCCGGCCCCAGCAGAATATCTACCCCGCGGGCTTTGCAGTCTTTGGCCATGGCTTCGCCGTAGTCGTGGGCAAGGTCGCGGTTGAACGAAGATGCCAGCATCAGCACGCAGGGGTATGCGGTAGATGCCCCCCATGTGCCCACCCCCTGGGGGCTGTCTGACATTTTGGCGCGTGTGATGCCAAGGCGTGGGAAGTCTTTTGTATACATCCAGTCGACACCGCCGATATAAATGAGTTTTTCCCTGACGGTCATGTTTTTCAACATGGCTTCGGCGCGTTGTTCCACTTCGGGAGTGAACCACGACTGGGCGTATGCGCCGGTTGACGATGTCGCCATCGCCACTGCCAGGAGCGAGGTTTTTATGATATTGGTCATATTGGTCTGATTAGTCTTGTTGGGCTTATAAGTCTTATGAGCTTATAACTCTTATAAGATTTATAAATCTTATAAATGTGATTAATCTGTATGTTTTTATTTAATTATGATTTTGACGCTGTTGGTCATGCGCTCGTTGCCGGTTGTTACAACATAGATTCCCTTTGGCATCGGGAAGGATTCTGTCGATGAGACAGAGCCTTGCCTTATAAGTGTGCCTGAGATATTTAAGATGCTGTAGGCCGACGCTTGCGGGCAGTTGTTGCTGATGTGGATTTTTCCGGCTTCAGACCATACGCGGCATCCGGGCGATGCGACGGGGTCAACTCCTGCGCCCGTGTATTCCTGTCCGAATATCTGCCATTTGAGCAGTTGGCTGTAGGAGCTTCCGCAGTTGTCTTCAACGTCGAGCAGGAACTTTGTGAAGCCCATTTCGCTGTTGATGTTGAAGCGCATGGTTGCATAGCCGCAGGGGAAGGCATATTCGGTCTGACGGTCAAGCTCAACCCAACCTGACTGTTCGTTGTATCCGTTGAAAGTCCATTTTTTCGGGTTGCGGTCTGGGTCTACGTCGACCGAGGTCAGGGTGTATGCATCGATTGTGTATGCCTTGCCGAGGTCTATTTCAACGGTGTATGCCTTGGTGTCGGCCATACAGTATTTTGTTGTGAGCTTGCGGTCGAAAAGGTTATGGAATGTTTCCGACCATCCGTCGCCGTAGTTCCCTTCGGGCCAAGCATCGGCAGCTGTGGCAATGTCGAGCCTGTCGGTTATGTCGGCGGGGAAGTTGCACCCGTCTTCGTTGTCGAGCCATGGGGAACCGAAGAGCTGCCATTCGGCGATTTCGACGTCGGTTTCACCGGAGGCCGTCAGACGGTAGAAGCGTGCGCTGTCGGCTTTTGCCGATGCCGCCCCCCTTTTCACCTCGAAGAGATATGCTCCGGAGAGGTCGTTGGTTTTCGAGGGGGTGATTTCCTTCCATTCTTTGCCGTCGGCAGAGCTTTCCACAGTCCAGGCGGTAACATCAGCTTTGCTGTTGATTCCGGCAGATATGAGGTAGCCGGTGAGCAGAATTGGATATTCGCATTCGGCAGTCACCTGCGCCGATGGTTTACCTTCTGCGACATATGATGTGTATTCGTCGTTGTCGGCTATGTTTGCCAGCGTTCCGCTGTCGTTGTCGGCCGTCAGCTTCGCTCCGTCGGTGTAGTCGGTGCTATATGAGAGGAGCTTGACAGCGGGGCGCTCGATTTTCTCGTCGGATTTGTAGATTCTGAAGCAGTCGAGGTTAGGCCCGTCGTCGTTGTAGGAGTTGAAGACGATTTTGTTGCTCCCTTTGTCGAGGTATACCAAGGTTGACACTACCGATGCCGGAGCGCCGTCCCAGTTGTTGGAGTCTTTTGTGCGTATAATCGTGCGCTCATATTGGTTGACCTTTATTGAGAGTGCGCGGCTCGAACCCATAGAGTGGATTTCGAGGCGGTAGGTGTCAGATTCGGGCACTTCAACATTTGGAAGTGCGAGATAGGAGTTTGCCCGTTGGTTGAAGTCGCCTATATAGCGGCCACCCGACAGCCCGTCGACTGTGGAGCCATCGGTGGGTTTCACTTTAAGGTCGCCGAACAGTTGGGCGTCTTCTGCTTCATAGACTTTCGGGAACTCGTTGATTTCGGGGAGAACCACTTGTTTGGAGGTGTAGATGTCGAAGCAGTCGATGTTGGGACCTGCGTTGGGATAGGGGGTGACAATCACGGTGTTCTCGCCGGCGTCCATGTAGACGTTGGCGCTCATCATCTTCGACGGGGGTAGGTTCCAGTCGTCGGTTGTGGAGGGCACTTTGCAGGTTACCTCTTTGTAGTTCTGCACACGGATGGATATGCCTCGGCTGTCGTCGCCGCACATGTAGTGGGTCCTGAACTCATAAGTCCCCTCTTTGTCGATGTTGACTTTGAACTCGATGGCCGAGCCGGGGTCGTTGTCGCCCACATATTTGCCGCCGGAATGGTCGGCCGACACCTCCTTGACTTTTACCGGAGGTGTCAGCGTGGCATTTTCGGCTTCAATCCGGCACACGAAATCCTGTGCCCCGGCCACAGGGGCTACCCCTATGGCTAATGCGCATGATGCCAGCAGTTTCGTTGTTTTTCCTAACATAGTTGATATACTTGTAGTTTGGTTAGGTAAGTAAGTCTTCAAAATTATTACGTAATATAAAATAATTTTGACGACTTACTTATCACAACAGTTCGGTAATTTTTGAGCAGGCATAGCTGTATCGCACTGATACACAATAGTTTGCATCGATATTGAATTGTTGTTGTATCTTATTGATATTCAATTGAATATGCAAATTTTACCGAACTATTGTATCAGAATTAGCGTATTATTTCACTGCGATTTTCGATGCGGTGTCATTGGCTTTCACCACATAGATGCCGGCCGACGGGAGTGTCAGCGAGCCTTCGGCAAGGGTGGCGGCGGCAACGGTGCGCCCTGAGAGAGCGTAGACGGTTACTGCCGTTGGTTCACAGGCTTTCACGGTGAGGGTGCGCCCTGACAGGTGGATTTCCACATCGTTATCTCCGGAAGCGGCAAGAATGCCGGAATCTCCGTCGGCGACAGAGAGTGTGAGGTTGCGTATGTCGGCCACGAGGCGGTACATTCCGTCGGCAGGAACGGCAAATTTGAAGTCGCCGCTTCCGGGCACTGTGGAGTCGAGCAGCGGGTAGCTGCCTCCGATTTCAACGGTGGTGTGTTCCCCTGCACCGTTTACAAACCCTGCCCATGCCGAGTTTGATTTGAGAAATTTGAACTGGGCTTCCTGGCCGTTTTCAGATGTGGCGTGGAGGTAGCCGGTCCATTCAAACACCAGCGGGGTGTCGGTCTCGGTCATCTTGCTGAGATATTTGTCGTTGAATCCCCAGGGGGTGTTGGATCCGGTTACAGAACCACCTACGATATATAGCTCCGACTTGTTGCGGGCCACCGACATGGTCATCACGCGGGTGTCGACAACCACGGTGTAGCTGCCTGATTTATTTATGGTAAACCAGTTGTCGTTGCCTTCCCCGGCGGTTTTCTCAAAGAGGTCGAAGGTGTCGCCGTCGGCCACAGGCTCATCGCCCGCCATGTCGGTGCGGCATGTCAGGGTAACATCCTCTTCGAGGTCGGGGGAGAATTTAAACAGGGCGGTTGTGTTGGAGCCGGTTGTGGAGTAAAGGTCACCCGTCCATTCAAAGATGCCGGTTCCGGTGAGGTGCATGTCGGCTGTGGGGTAGGCATCACCCTCGGCGAGATCTTCGCCGGTGATGGCAGTGCCCATTATGAACATATGTTTCTCTTCATATGCGTTGTTGAGGGTGAGCGTCATGGTCATCGCTTCAATGTCGAGCAACACGGTGTAGTTTCCCGGCACCTCCACTTTGAACGACGGCTCACCTTTAGGGCCTTCTTCATAGTATGCCAGGGCGTAAACTCCGGCTTTCACATAGGTGTGCTCCGGGTTGGCCGTGGTGTAGCTCGGCCACCAGTTGCGCGAGGTGATGAAGCGAAACCGGCCATCGTTGGCTTTTGTGAGGTCGCCCGTCCATGTGAATTGGTTATCGGAGAGGCGGTCGAGTTCGATTGCGCTCCCTAACGACCATCCCACGGGACATCCGTCGCCCACTATGTAGATGTGGGTGTCTTCGGGGTTCTCGACCTTTTTGTCGAGCTTTAGGGTCATGGTCATGGCTTCAAGGTCGAGTGTCACAGTGTATTCCCCACCGGTGCCGACCTTGAACGACGGCTCGTTGGGACGACCGTTTGTGTCGTATTGAATCGGGTATGAGCCTTCATAGACCCGTTTGTGGGAAGATTCGGTTGTGGTGTAGGTCGGATACCATTTGTTGGTGGTCAGGAAGCGGAATCGCCCCTCCTTCTGCATCATCCCCTTCCATTGGTATGTGCCGTCGGCCTGTTGCACAAGCCGTGTCTCTTCGGGGTTTGATGAGGTCCACCCTGTTTCTATTGCATCGCCGGTGATGAAAATGTTTTCGGCATTCTGCGCGTTTAGGCCAAGGCATGTAAGCACTATGGCGATGAGTGACAGGTAGATTTGTTTCATACGTGTAGTTGGTTATAGAATGTGAAATTGTAGGGATGCGCCGAGGTGCATCCCTGCAATTTTGACGGGTCTGTTATTTCACTGCGATTTTGGCGGTGTTGCCGTTGGAGGCAATGATGTAGATGCCTGCGGCGGGGAGTGTCAGCGAGCCGTCGGTTACGGTGGCTACGGTGCGTCCGAGGGCGTCGTAAACGGTGGCTTCACCGGCAACAGTGGCCGTGCGGCCTGTCACGGTCACTGTCAACCTTTCGGCTTCAACAGCCTCGATGGCAGAGGAGTTTTTCTTTGTGATGGTCATGGTCTTGGCGGCGGTGTTGGCTGTAACGGTATATTCGGCTGATTCGTTGATAGTCCATTTGCCGTCGCCCGCCCCCGCATCGGTGCTTTTGCGCATTGTGTAGGTTTTGCCCGATTCGATAGGCAGGTCGGCGTTGATGTCGTTGACATATCCGTCCCAGCTTGCATGTCCGGCTTCGTGGTCGCGGAATTTGAACTGGGCTCCGCCTTCAACATACATCTGTCCGGTCCAGGTGAACTCGTTGGGGGTTTCGGTCGGAGTCATTTCTTTGATTCTTTCAGGAGTGTTCCAGTTGTTGTCGGCAACATCGTGGAGTGCGCTTCCGCAGATGAAGAGCTTTTCTTCCTTAACAACCACATCGCCGTTGCGGGTCACAGTCAATTCCATGGAATTGAAGTCAACTACAAGGGTGTAGTTGCCTTCTTCTGTCACAGAGAAAGATTTGCCTTTATTCTCGGTGTATATGAAGCTGAGATTCAGAGGTGTTTCGAATATATCCTGGTCGGAAGCGGTATTAGAGGTGGTAAGTGCCGGCCACCAGTTTCTTGAAGGGTTGAAACGGAATTCTCCGTGTTTCAGATTTCCAGTCCATGAGGCGGTGTTGTTATCGCCGTATTCCAAAGGCAGATGATTCCAATTGTTTTGGTTCCAATCGGTGTCTGTTGCGTTGCCGAACACATATAGCTGTTTGCGCTCGAGCTTCATTGTCATTGCCTCGAGGTCGAGGTCAATCGAGTAGATTCCTGTCTGTGCGATTTTAAATGCGGCGTCTGGTGACGGCCCAGTTTCGCAAAAACGCAATTCATAATTTCCTTCTCCGATTGAGGTTGTCTTATTGGTTTCTACTGTTGTGTAGCTTGGCCACCATTTGTCTGTTGTAATGAAACGGAAGCATCCATCCCCATTATCGGTAAGCTGCCCCATCCATGTATAATGGCCGTTTTTTTCGAGTGTGAGTTTCTGGTAGTTATTGGTCAATCCGTTCAAGCCGGTTGTCCAACCTGCCTGGGTTGCATCACCAATGATGTATAGCTCAGGGGCGGTCTCAATTTCTTTATTTAGAATCAGCTCCATTTGGAGCTTGTCTATGTCAAGGTTTATGGTGAAATTGCCGGAAACCTCCATTCTAAAAGCGGGTTCGCCGCTGCGGGCAGTCTCGTCATATTGTATTGGGTAGGTTCCCGCGTTTACGGTCTTGTGGGCGCTTTCTGTCGTGGTGTATGTAGGATACCAATTATTTTGTGTCAGGAAACGAAAGTTTTTATCTTTCTGTAAATCACCGGTCCAGGAGTAAACGCTTTTTTCAGCATTCCATTGCAATTTCATGTCGTCGCCGGGATTATTATTCCAAGAACCGGTTGCATCTCCCGTGATGTGTAGATTTAAATCTTGTGCGTTCATGCCGGCCACAGCGATGGTTGCCGTGAGCAGCATTGTGGTGAATTTTTTCATGGATTTTTTGGTAGTGTTTGGTTGTTAGGATGGAAGGCTATGGCGGCTATATGAGCCATAAGGCTGTTACAGCCGCCATAACTTTCGGGTTAGGGTATTTGAAACCTATTGGAACTTATTATTTTGCGGCCACTTTCAGGGCTTTGCCGTTGACAACCACGACGTATATGCCTGCGGCGGGAAGCGTGGCGGCAGAGGCGTTGGCGGCAATGGTGCGTCCCATTGCGTCGAACACATCGGCGTTTGCGCCTTCAACTGTGAGGTTCAGGCCGTTGACTTTCACAATAGAACCTGCGGTTTCAGCTGCGGCGATGCCATCTTGGCCTTGTGCCACTTTTATTGAGAGGGCTTCGGTGTTGACTGTTAGCTTGTAGTAGCCTTCTGTGGGAACGGTGAATTTCCAGTCGGGGTTGCCGTTTGAGGGTGCTATGTCGTAGCTTTGTCCAACGGCGATCTCCTGGTTCTCCTGGGTTGCAACGTAACCGGCCCAGTCATCGGCGGTCTTGATGAACTTGAACTGGGTGGGTAGCCCCTCTTCATCTTCGGCATAGAGGAAGCCGTTCCATTCAAATTCATGTTCGGTGGCGGTTGGTGTGAATGCCTGTGCCCATTCGAGGCTCCATACGCCGGCTGCGCCGGTTAGGGCGTTACCCATCATAAAGAGTGTTTCGGCGTTTTTGGTCATTGTCATCTGGAGGTTGTCAACATCGATGTCGATGGTGTAGCTCCCTGCGTTTTCAGCATTCACTGCAAATGCGGCCTCGGGATCGGGGCCTTGTGTGGAATCCCAGAAGCGGAGGTCGAAAGTGCCAACACCGGCTTCTGTGTCACCTTCTTCGTTGGCAGTGGTGTAGCTTGGCCACCAGCTTGCGGTGTTGATGAAGCGGAAACGGCCTTCTTTGAGGTCGCCCGACCAGGTGTAGTGGCCGTTTTCACCGAGTGTGAGTTTCTGACGGTCATTGGCGAGTTGGTTCAGGTCGGTTGACCATCCAACGTTTGTGGCGTCGCCGATGATGTAAAGCTCCATGGGGCCTTCGCTGTCGAGGGTCACTGCCATCTTCATGTCGTTGAGGTTGACATTGAGGGTGTAGGTGCCGCTGACTTCAATCTGGAATTTGTTGTCCTGACCGTCGTTTTCACCCGGACGCAGGAAGAGGTCGTAGGTCTGGCCAGAAGCAACAATCTGGTTTTGCTGCCCTTCGGTGTTGAAGTCGCAGGTGATTGAGGGGTGCCACTCGTTGAAGGTGGTGAGGAATTTGAACTCGCCGCCTTTGAGTTCACCGGTCCAGGAGAACACGTTGTCTGACACTTTGGTCATCTCCAATGCTTTGTCGGGGCTCCAACCGGCTGCGGTTGCACTACCCACTACATAGAGTTGGTCGGCGTCGACTGCCGACATGCTCAGCATTCCGAGGATTGCTGACATCACTGTAAGAGTAAACTTCTTCATAATGATATGGTTTATGTTGAACAATTTGGTTTTAAGTCGTAAGACGTAAGACGTAAGTCGCAAGTAGGGGAATGGAGTCGCAAGTTGTAAGTTTTAAGTGTTCGGTCTATATGACGTTCTATTTGAAATTTACGACTTCCAACTTACTACTTTACCACAACTTTTGTTGCGAAGCGGTTGGTGCCGCAGGTTAGGGTCACGATGACGATGCCGTGTTCGGATAGGGGGATGGAAACCGCGCCGGCATCCATGCTGCCTGAGGCGAGCAAGCGCCCGAGGGTGTTGTGGATGGTGTAGGTGGCGGCTGTTGGCTGCTCGATGACTACGTTGCCGTTGAGGGAGTAGATGTGACCCGGCACCTGGCTGTCGGTCGCTACGTTTTCAACTCCAGACACAAGAGATTCGTTGTCGGTGACAGTTATGCGGTCGATTGAGGGGAGAGGGTCGGAACTGTTGATTTCGATCGAGTTGCCCCCGGTGCGGTCGAAGGGGAGGGAGACGGTGGCCTGGGCCAGCGACCGGCCGGTTTGGCCGCCGGAATTGATGAAATTCAGAGCACGGATCGAGGCGAAGCTGCCGTTGAGCTTCAGGAAGCCGTTAGAGGCTTCGTCGGCCATGTAGTAGACGGTCACGGCATAGGTGCCGGTTTTCGGCACAGTTATGTTGTTGATGGTTACAGGTCGGTTGTTTCCTGCTCCCGATACGTAGCTCCCTCCGGAGCAGAGCCGGTCGGGGTCGTCGAGCACTGACACCCCGAATGGGATGGTGTTGGCTGTTGCTTCGGCCTCATATTTGATGCAGTATGGTTTGACCTCGTTTTCCGAGGCGGAGAGTTTCACTAGGAATCCGCCGTTGTCGGCCATCTCTATGGAGAGTTTGTCGGCACGTGTCAGCCTTTCGCGATATGAAAACGCCAGGTCGGTGGGGCAGGAACCGTCGCGGTAGATGTAGGCATTGACCCGCTCTCCGTCGTTGAGGAAATCAAGGGGGATTTCGGCGGTACGCTTTTCGCTGGTCAATGCTGCCAGCCAGCGGTTGGAGCCATCTGTGCGGAGCAGACTGATGAATTCCTCGGCTTCGGCCGCAAGGCAGCGTGTGTCGCTCCATGTGGCAGGGATGGTTTTGAGAATCTCTTTTGACATGCTGTAGCGCAGGTTGGCGGGGGCGTCGCCTATGTTTGTCAGTCCGCCGTGCATGACAACCGCCAGTGCGAGCTGGTGGGCGTGGGTGGTTGCCTGGTGTAGTTTGCCGTTGTGGTCGGCGAAATCAACGGGGCAGTAGTCGGTCAGCCCGAGGGGGGCGCGGAAAATGGCGGTGTTGATGTTGTGTGCTGCCGTCACGCAGTCGGGGTTGAAAGCGTATGCGCTGTTTGTGAGTGTGTTGTCGGTTGCGAGCAGGTGTGGCCATGTGCGTTCCAGTCCGGCGGTGTTGCCGCTGTTGGCCAACACGACATGCATGTGCTTCCGGGCTGTCAGTTGCAGGAAGAGCTGGCGCAGACGGGCGCTTTCCTGGGTGTCATGTTCCCAGAACTCGACTTTGAGCCCTTTCACACCTGCGTTTTTCCAATCCTGCAGCTGCTTGTTGAGGTCGGTCTCGTTGGTCGGCAGCGAGTGGCGGCTGACCCAGATGAACACCCCTATGTTTTTGCTGTTGGCATATGATGTGACCTCTTTGAGGCTGATGCCGTTGCGGCTCCAGTTTTTGTCGAGGGTGAAATATTGCCAGTGCTGGCTTGCCGCCCAGTCGATATATTTCTTGATGGTTTCCATGTTGAACCCTTGTGGGGTGTGGTCTTCACCGCCGAAACTCCACGCGGCCAGGCCGGGTCTGATCCATCCGGTGTCGGTGAGGGTTGTCGGGTCGGCCAGGCAGAGCGGCATTGATGTCTGGGCAAGCTGCTGTTGCGTTCCGGCAAGAATCATGCGCCATGGCGTTTTCAGCGGCATGGTGGCGCTGACGGTCTCCAGTGGAGTGAAATGGTAGGCTCCGCCGGCCACTTCCAACCGGCTGCCGCAGTAGTTTCCGTTGGGGGCTGTCTCGGCCACAAGGATATGTGTGTCGCCGCTTTGCGAAACCAGCGGAAGACGGGCGGTTTTCATGCATTCCATCAGTTCAGTGTCGGCTTCGGCGAATGATGCGTTCACACCCTGGCAGAGTGGCAGGTTGAAAATGCGCCCTTGTCCTGCTATGCGGCATTCGCTGCTTTCATCGCTGACGGTGATGTTGCCCGTGCCTGGGATTTCGTAGCGGAAGGCCATACCGTCGTTGTAGAGGCGAAACACCGTTTTAGCCACGTCGTCGCCGTTGACAAGTGTTATGGTGGCCTGGTTACAAATGTCGTCGATACGGTTGCACGAGGCTGCAGGAAGGGTGAATGTGTTGTTGATTTTCGCGGTCTCCATTCCATCTATGGTCACACCGGATGTGAAATCGCCTTCTGATGTGGCTATTCCGACTGCGGAACGCTCTATGAGAATCTGAGCACCTTTTGAGAGCGTATATCCCACGGTGCCGTTTTCAGTGTCGATTGTGAGGGTCAGCTTTCCGTCGGGTGATTTGATTGTGCCTACGGTTTCAGCCGAGGCGGGTGTGGATGCTGAAGCTATGAGGATGCTTGCCGCGATGGCGGTAATATTTGGTTTCATGCCGGATTATTTTATCTCAATGCGATCTTTTTTGAAATGGAGGAGCTGGCGTTTCGGCAGCTTACGATGTAGATGCCTGAGGGGAGGCTCAACCGGGTTGCCGCATCTGCGGTGAGATGGCCCTGCGCCACCGTGGCTCCGTCGGCGCGGCAGATGGCATAATTTCCAGGCGAAGCAGATTCCAAAGAGAGGGTTGTGCCTGACGATGTGATGGCAATGGTTGGCTGTGTGCCGGCAGCCACATTGTCGACACCTGCGGTTTCTGATCCGAAAAGCTGCCATTTCAGGAGCTGGAAACGGTCGGCTCCGTTGTTTTCCGTTACATTCAGGCGGAACCCCCGGTAGAGTTTTGCGGGGTTGCCGTTGAACTTCATTGTGGCGTAGCGGCTGGGGAATTCAAAACCGTTGACTTCGCTGAGGGTCTCCCACCGGCGGTCGAATCCGTCGAGAGACCATGAGCGGGGGTCGCGGTCGGGATAGTCCTGACACGATGTGAGGGTGTAGTGCTCAAGTGCCATAGGTTTGTCAAGCTCAATCTCGATGGTGGCAGTGCGGGCGTCGTCGGTGTAGAATTTTGTCTGCATGTTGCGGTCGAACAGGTTGTAGCATCGTTCGTCGGCAAATTCGATTTCTCCCATCGGGTTGCCGTTGACCATCGATTTTATGTCGAGGCCGTCGGTTATGTCGGCGGGGAAGTTGCGGTTGTTGCTGCTGTCGGCATATGGTATGCCGAAGAGCTGTATTTCTGCCACACTGCGGCCACGGGTGTTGACGCGGTAGTATCTGGCGGCGCGGCTGCGGTCGGCATGAGGCTGTCGGGTGATTCTGTAGAGGTTAGAGCTGCCGAATGCGGTGGTTTCCGAGGGTGTCAGCCTGGTGTAGATTTTCCCGTCGTTTGAATATTCCAAAATCCAGTCTTTGCCGTGTTGAGAGGCATCGAGCCCTTCCGAGAACAGGTAGCCGGTGATTAGATAAGGCTGGTCGAGTTCATAGCTGATATAGCTGCCGGCGCCATCTACGGGCTGGATTGTTGTTATGGCGTTGTCGTTGAGTGGCGACACTGTCAGGTCGCTGTTGCCCATAGAGATTTTCGCGGCATCGTCGGAAAGGTCGTAGGGGAAGACTGATTCCGGCTGTTGTGGGCGTGGCATTGCCACTCCTGTCTCCCACAGCTCGAATTTGTCGATATTTGGTCCGCCTCCGTTGCCCGGGGTTATGATGATGGTGTTGTCGCCTTTGTCGAGCCATATGTAGGTGAGCATCATTCCGCATGGAGGGCGGTTCCAGTCTTCAGTTGTCTGGGGCATTGTGACCTCCACGGCCGGATATCTGTTGGCGGTTATGTTGACCGAGCGGATATGCATACTGGTGTAGTAGACACGGAACTCATATGGGCCGTCGTGGTCGGCCATTACATGTGACAGTTTGATTTGTGAGCCAGAATCGAAGTCGCCGACATAGGCGTTGCCTGAATAACCGTTGACCCGCTTAACCTTGACCGGTGGGGTTAGCGTGGCTGATTCGGCCTCGATTACCGTTAACGGAGTTTCTTGAGCGTTGGTTATGGATGTGATAAACAGAGCCGTGAATGGCAGTAGCTTTTTCATTGCGTATGGTTATGATATCGCGATGTTAAGGTATTATATTCTTTTATACATATGACAACACAATGCGCCTCAACCCCTATAAGGGATTGTGGATTTTATCAAAAAATTTTTTCGGTATTTGGGTGTGGGGATGGTGTTGCAATTCTATTTTTGCAGACCTGAAGGGTCGCGACCCTACGATATGATGCGTCTGTTATAAACGATGTCGAATTTTAACACGCTATCCTGATAATTTGTGTGGGACTACCAAAGGTAGCTGTAGCGGTCGCCGAGGAATTTGCGGATGCGTTTGAGGGCGAGGGTTATCTGTGCCTCGACGGTTTTGACCGATATTCCGAGCTGGTGGGCGATTTCTTTGTTTGTGAGGTTTTCGTTGCGGCTGAGGGTGAACACTTCGCGGCACCGGTCGGGGAGGTTCAGAACCGCTGCGCGTATCAGCTGGTAGAGTTCTTCTGTTTCGAGGGCGCTGACGTCGGTTGCCATGTCGGAATGGTCGATGGCGTCGATGCTGACGGTGGCTTTCTGCTGGCGAAGCCAGTTGATGGCTCTGTTGCGCGCGGCTTGGAAGAGATAGGCTTTCACAGAGAGTTTTATCTCGAATGTGGCGCGGTTGTCCCAGAGATAGGTGAATATGTCGAGGGTCAGTTCCTCCGACGCTTCTCGGTCGTTGGTCTGATAGTAGATAAACCTGCAGAGGGGTGTGAAATATGTGTCGAACAGCCCCTTGAATGCAGTCTGGTTGCCTTCGCGGATCTGCCTGAGTAGTGCTATGCTGTTGTCGTTTGTTTCACTCATTGTCTGCACGGTCAAAATCAGTTTTCGTAGTCTTGATTTAAGGCACAACAATCCCTACAGTAGATAATTTTATCAACAAGTTACAAACTTAAATAAAATTTACCCCCCCCTATCAATCTATAACATAATTTAACGCGGTGGCAGGCTGGCGGCAAATCAACACCAACGGATGCCGGTGTTGTGAGACCGGGTGAAAAGGATAGCGGTGTCGTGTTGGGTTGACACGACACCGCTTTGTGGTGGTAATATGTGTTTGGAAATCAGATGTTGACGGTTACTCCTTTTTTGAGGGAGCCTTCACCTTTGTAGGTTTTGCCGTCGAGCATCAGTTCGACGTTGACAGCTTTGATTTCCTTATCGATTTTGCGTTTGCCCTCTTTGTCGGCGAGGGTGACTTTCACCTGGTTGCCTTTGCGCTCGGCTTTGAAAGTGAGCAGGGAGTAGTCGCAGCAGCGGAATTCCCAGCCGTCGCCGGCATCCCAATAGAGGCGTCCTTCGGCTTTGCCGTCTTTGTCAAGGCAGACAAGAAGAGTGAGTGGCTCGAAAGAGTTCTCGTTGGTGTTCTGAATCACGCGGCCGGCTGGAACGATGCTGCCGCCACGGATTTTCAGTTTGGCCTGGTATTTGTCGGAGTTGTCGCCGTCGACGAGGCTGATTGTCTCCCAGATTCCGTAGGGCATCACGGGGTTTTCGGCGAATGCGGGGATGACCATGATGTCTTCTCCCAGGAGGAAGCTCTGCTGTTCGGTGCGGAGGCGCAGGTCTTTGACATCGGTGAAGAAGAGGGGCTGCATCACGGGTATGCCGGTTTTATGGGCGTCGTAGAACTTGGTGTAGAAGTAGGGGAGAAGGCGGTAGCGGCGCTCAAGAGCCATTCGCGACGATTTCTCAATCTCAGGTCCGAAAGCCCATGGTTCTTTGTCGTTTGTTCCGGCACATGCATGTCCGCGGGCGAATGGGAGGAAGGCTCCGAAACCTACCCAGTGGGCCCACACGTCGGGTTCGGTGTTGTTGAGGAATCCGCCTATGTCAGGGCCGTTGAACGGCTGCCCCGAGAGGCCCAGAGTCAGAGACATTGGTACGGAGAGTTTCAGATGATCCCAGCCTGCCCAGTTGTCGCCTGTCCAGGTGGCGGCATAGCGGTGTCCGCCGAGTAGGTTGGCGCGGGTGAGCACGAATGGACGGCGGTCTGGGTAGATTTCCATGAAAGCGTCGCGTGTGCTCTCGACCATCAGGCGTCCGTAGGCGTTGTGGTAAAGTTTGTGTGGCCCTGCGGGCAGGTCGCCTCCACCACGGTGTGGTGTGTCTTCGGGCATGGTGCCGGTGCGCTGGTCTTCAGGAAGCCAGTCTTCGTCGGTTGTGATGGCAGGTTCGTTCATGTCGTTCCATACGCCGTCGATTCCTTTGGCAAGGAAATCTTTGTAGAGACCTTTCCACCACTCGCGTGTCTTGGGCATGGTGAAGTCTGGGAAAGCGCAGTATCCGGGCCAGCATTTGCCGTTGTAGATTTCGCCGTTAGGGCGTTTCACCCACACGTCGTTTTCAGTGCCGGATTTGTAGACGTGGTAGTTCTCGTCGACTTTCGCTCCCGGGTCGATCATGTAGACGGCGCGGAATCCCTTCTGGTGGAGTTCGTCGTTGAGGGCCTTGGGGTCGGGGAAGTTCTGTGGGTTGAATGTGAAGATACGGTAACCGTCCATGTAGTCGATGTCCATCCATATCACGTCGCAGGGGATGCGGCGGGCGCGGAAGTTGTCGGCGATTTCACGCACTTTCTGTTCGGTTCCATATGAGAAGCGGCACTGCTGGTAGCCAAGAGTCCAGCGGGCGGGCATCTCCATTGTTCCAGTCAGTTCGGCAAGCCCTTTGAGCACCTCCTGTGGGGTTGCGCGGTCGATAACATAGGCGCGGAATGGGGCTCCTTCGGTTTTGAATTCGATTTTGTCGTTGTCGGTGTGTAGTTCCGATTTCCAGGTTGAGTCGAAAATTACGCCGAAGGCTGTGCCGTCGCGGCGCACTCCCATCACCCATGGGTGAGACTGATAGAGGCGTTTGCCGCCATCAACGCCGTAGGCGCCGGTGTCGGTGTTCCAGAGTTTGATGTACTGGCCGTTGCGGAGCAGCGGACCGGTCACTTCACCGCCACCGTAGAGGCTGATTTCGCCTGAGAGTGGGAGTGTTGCCGAGGCTTTGCCGTCGACCATGGTGAACTCCGGAACCAGGCTCCAGCCTTGGGGCATGGCGCCGATTGATTTCGGCTCTTCTTTCAGAATCAGAGACGGGGTCTTGGTCTGGTCGAATCCCTGTGGGATGAATTCCACGATGCCTTCACCTACCAGGTTGGTGGTGGCGACAGGTAGGTTCCCTGCCGATGCCGCGAATGCTCCTGATGCCGCGAAAGCAAATAAAAGTCGGTTGAATTTCATTGTGGTCTATCGGTTATGAGTTTGCATTTTTGAATGTTGAGAAGCGGGCGAACATCTCGATGATGGCACCCTGCTGAAGGATGTCGGACGGGTTGTCGCCATAGTTCGTGCCTGAGAAGTTATTGAGGAACAGCCCGTTGTCTTCGCGGGTGTATTTCCATGCCTCTTCGAGTGTTTTGTAGATGGCGTTTGTGTAGGTGTCGTTTGGCTCGATTTTGTTGAGCTCGGCGAATCCACGCAGCATTATGGCGTTGAACCACCGGTGGCCGTCGTCGATGATGTTGAACTGCTCGCCGGAGAACTGCGATACTATTTTACGGAAGAACTTCTTGTAGCATGCATCGGCGAGGTTGCGTGCATCGGTGATGTAGGCTTCGTTGTTGGTGGCGTTGTAGAGCAGCACGGCGGCCTGGAGCATCTGGCCTGAGTTATATGAGAATTTGGCTGTGCCGAGTGAGCCGTCGTCAACGCGCTTGTTGTCGAAGTAGAGGTAGTCGCCGGGATCCTGAAGGTTATCTTTAGTCCAGGTGTAAAGCTCTTTGGCGGTGTTGAGATATTTGTCGTCGTTGGTGGCGTTGTAGAGCTTCATGCACATTACCGCCGCCGGAGCGTTTGAACATGTGTTTTTGGTGTCTCTGTTGGAGCCTGATTCTCCCCAGTATATTCCGCCTCCGAGTTTGTCGTCCATGCCTGAAAGGATGAATTCGTAGACGCTCTTGGCCTTTTCGAGATACCATGAGTCGCGGGTGAATGCATACATGTCGGCCATGTCGATGCCAATCCATTCGGCATCGTCGTAAAGGCGGTCGTCGTGGGAGTTGACGAAACATGCGAAGCAGTTGGGTTGCTTGCTGGTGTTGTAATATTTCTCAAGTGTCGCCTTGATTTCAGCCTCATGGGTTGTCAGGAATGAGAGGTTTGTGGTTGTCTGGGCGATGGTGGCGAATGCCGACACGTAGCCGCCGTAGCCCCACGACATTGCGTGATGTTCATATTCGCCTGAGGTTGGTTCGTTGCCCAGCCCTTTTGCATTGGGGTATTTGCTGAACATCAGCTGGGCTTTGTCGCTCCAGTAGAGGTTATGCACGACTTCGAAAGTGGTCTCTGCGCGGGAAATGAAGTCGGTGTAGGTCACTTCTTGTTTCTCTTTAGGTTCGAGAGCCACGATGGGGTCGTATTTCTCTTCGCAGCCGCTCAGGGCAATTGCCCCCATTGCCGCCGCTATCATTATTCTGCTTTTCATGTTGTTTTATGAATTTCGGATATGAAGCCGTGTGCCCGGGGGGCTATGCGCCTCCTGGTGGCACACGGCTGTGGTGGAATCGTTTATTGCTTCTCGAAGTTGATGGTGAGTTTTTCCAGGTCGAGTGTGATTTTGTAGGTGCCGGCCTGTTCGGCTGTCACTTTCCATTTATAGTCGGGATCCTGACCTGGGGTTATCTGCACTTCGGTGTCGGAGTTGATGTCGGCATCGGCCTTGAGAGGCTTCACTGTCGGCACGTTCCATTCCCGCTCTGAAATAATCTTTATCTCGCCTTCCATGAGGGGGCCATTGTAGGTGAAGATGTTGGGGTTAGACGGATCCGGATTCATTTCAATCAGTTTGTCGAGTTCCCATCCGGCCATTGTGCCGTTACCTACGAGATAGAGATGCTCGAACATCACTTTGGCGTAGCTGATAGTCATGTCGGTCAAGGACAGGTAGATGCTGTAGGTTCCCTCTTCATAGGCTTCAAACTGCTTGTCGGGTTGGGAGGCATCGTTGCGTTGAACCAGGGTTTTGCTGTCGTCGCCCATGTTGTAGGAGGGGAATTCCTGGCCAGGTTCGGTGATGAACTTGAAGGTGCCCGGCACGAGTCTGCCACGCCATGAGTAGAGACGACCGTTTGACAGCTCGGTGATGCCTGTGGCGGCATTTAGGTCTGTGCCGCCGGGGGTTGCCGAACCGGTAATGTAGAGAGGTCTTGACACAGGCACGAAAGTTGTCACTGTGGTGATGGCTGTGGCGATTTCAGGATATTTGAAATATGGGCCGTCGACACGAGCGGCAACACGAGCTTCGATGCGTGCGGGTTGCCCGGCTGTCCGGCCCCATTTCTCGACGATGAGGTTGTAGAGTTCACCGGCCGAGAAACTATATGATCCGTTTGGCTCGACAATTTCAACTTCGGTTGCAGAGGCGAAGTTGTTATCGGCGATATCGACCTGGAACAGGTATGTGAACGAGTATTCCGACCCGAGGTCGGTTGCGGTGTTCCATGAGAATGTCAGCACCGGGGTGGGGTCGTCGGTTTCGGTGAGTGTGACCTCTTGTGCCGACGGTGTGAGTACGAGCTGGTTGCGCTCGGGGTCTTTATCGTTGTCTTTGTCATCGCAGCTTACCATTGGCAGGCAGAGGCTTGCGAGCAGCAGTGGTAAATATGATTTCGATTTCATGTTATTTTGCTTTATGTGCTTGAATAAAGATGGAGAGAGAACGCCTGCTTACCATTTGGGGAGCTGGCGCAGGTTGGGGTTCTTGTCGAGCTGGTTCTGATGGATGGGGAACCAGTAGTTTTTCTCGCTGAATGCACGGATGATTTCGCAGCGGCGCTTGTAGTAGGCCTTTTTGTTGTTGGGGTCGGCGCTCTTGTCGGTTCCGTACTTGTTCATACCGTCGAAGTTGCCGCGCAACAGGCTGATTTGTTTCCAGCGGCGGATGTCGTCGAAGCGGATGGCGTATTCGCAGTTGAACTCAACGCGGCGCTCGCGGCGGATTGCATCGCGCATGTCGTCTTGGTTTGCCGGGGCGGCAATCATCCCTTCTTCCGAGCCGTATTGCGGAATGCCGGCTCGTTCACGCACCAGGTTTAGGTATTTGAGGATGTCGGGATTGCCGGGGTTGGCTTCGTTGAGGGCTTCGGCATAGTTGAGGTATGCTTCGGCCAGACGGCAGATGATTCCGGGGCGGTAGGGCATCACACCGTTGAGCGGGTTGGTTTCGGGATGCACCCGTTTGCGCAGGAGATAGCCAGTCTGTGGGGCGTCCCACGGGGATTTGTCGGTTGATTCGATTCCGTCGACGCCGCCATAGAAGAAGTCGACTTTGCGGTCGCTCTGGCGGTAGTAGGCTTCGTTGAAAAGCACCGACACGTAGAAGCGGGGTTCACGGTGGACATACATGTTGTAGAGCCCTTTGGGCGCCACGATGTTGCGGGCGTTGCCCACGCTTGCGCTCTTGTCGCCTTCAATCCATTTGGTTGTGCGGATGTCGTCTTCGGTCGAGAATCCTTTCTCGGTGTAGCCCGATTCGGGGTTGATGATGGGCACTTTCACGGGATTGCCCTCTGCATCGGTGCTTTCGGTGTAGCCCAGAATCGGGGGGAGTCCGTTATCCATGAAGAATGCATCGACGAGTTCCTGTGTCACACCGTTTCCTCCCTGGCCTTTCGAGCCGCGTGGCACGGCATGTTGCAGCATGAGGTCGAAAGAGCAGTCGGGTCGTGCGAAGAGAATCTCTTTGTTGCCCTGGTTGAACTCTTTGTAGCACATGTTTGAATATGACATGAAGGGGTCGATTGAGCCGTCGGTGTTGTATTCCTTGTAGAGTTCGTATCCGTTGCGCTCGCATTCGGTGATCAGGTCGCGGCAGGCTTCAACGGCGCGGGTCCACTTCGATGGGTCGTAGGTTGAATTGAAAATGTTCTGGCCTTTGTTGTTCTTGAAGTTGGCATAGTCGGGGTCGTCGTTGCCGTTGACCAGCGGGCTTGCGGCAAACAGGAGCATACGCGCGCGGATGGCGAGAGCCATGACCGATGTGGCGCGCCCGTAGTAGCGGTCTTCGGTGTAGACGGCGGGGAGGAGTTTCGACACGGCTTTGAGTTCTTCGTCAATCCATTTGATAACATCGTCGTAGGGGTTCTGTCCGATGAGGATGTCGTCGGTGGTGTCGTTGATGTCTGTGAGCCATGTCTGCAGGGGGATTGCACCGTAGGTGTTTACCAGCAGGTAGTAGTAATACGCAATCAGGAAACGCACTTCGGCTTTCATGTTGTCGACTTCGTCCTGGTAGAGGTATTGAGCCGGAAGGGCTTTCACATTGTTAAGGAAGATGTAGCCCTGACGGATGCGCACGGGGAGGTCGCCCCAGAAGTTGCCGTTCCAGGTGCTCTGGGGGTTCCAGTTGCCAAGGATTTTGTCGATACAGTCCCAGTCGGTGAACTGGCGCCAGTCTTGCGAGGGGGAGAAATCGTCGGCATATGCGTCATAGTTTCGCATCATTGGTGTGTAGGGGTCGGGTATGCCGTTGTATATTCCGGCCAACCACTCCTCTGTGCGGTTCTTTGAGTTGAACACCATCTCCTGGGTCAGGATGTCGTCGGGTGCGTTGTCGAGATAGTCGGAGCAGGATGTGCTTGTCGCGAGCAGTCCGAGTCCGGCAATCAAATATTTAGCTATGTTCTTTTTCATGATTGTTCAATCGTTGTTTAGCCGTTCAAAATCAGATTAGAATCTTACCTGAAGACCAATCGAATAGGTTGACATGATTGGATATTTCAGACCGTTGTTGGTTGAGAGTTCCGGATCCCAGAGTTTGAAGTTTGAGAAATGGCAGATGTTTGTTCCGCGCAGGAATACGCGGGCATATTCCATTGCGGCCTTTTTGATGAGGTTCGACGGGAACGAGTAGCCGATTTCGAGGTTTTTCAAACGGAGCATACTCATATCTTTGAGCCACCAGTCTGAAGTCTGGGTGTTGTGGGCATTGTAGCCCATGTGCAGACGGGGATAGAATGCATCCTGGCTGGGATTGTCGATAGTCCAGGCGTCTGAGGCGTTCTTGAAAATGTTTCCTTCCGCGCCGAGTGTAGAGCCTGGGAGGAAGTTCTTCTGCCCGTCGCCGATTACACGGTATGTGCGTCCGTTGCCCTGGAAGAAGATTCCGAGGTCGAAACCGCGCCAGTTGATGTTGGCTCCGAAACCGTAGACGAGTTCGGGGTTTACAGTGCCTCCGATGGCGGTTTTATCGGTTTCGGTGATTTCGTTGTCGCCGTTAAGGTCTTTGTATCTGATGTCGCCGGGGTATACTCGGTCGGCGAATTTCGGGGTCGGAAGCCCGGGTTTGAGCTGTCCGGTCGACAGGTCGGCGAAGTCGTCTTCGGTGTAAAGGCCGTCGGAAACGAGTCCGAAGATTGTGCCTACCGATTTGCCTGTGCTGGAGCGGTAGGTGCCTACAACCTGCAGGTCTTCGTCCTGTTCCACGATTTTGTTTTTAGCGTAGGTCACGTTACCGCGCACCGAGAAGGCGAGGTCTTCGTTGATGCGTTTGTTGAGGTTAACCTCCACTTCGAAACCCTTGTTGGTCACGATTCCGTAGTTGGCCCATGGAAGTGAGGGGAAGCCGGCCGAGTTGGGGTAGTTGCGGCGTTGCATGAAGATGTCTTCGCGGCGCTCGTGGAAGAAGTCAACCTGGAATTCGAGCATGTTGAACAGGCGCATTTCCAATCCGATGTTGGCTTTTTTCACTTTTTCCCAGGTGAGGTCGGGCGCTCCTGGCGCTCCTTCGCGCAGACCGCCTTTTTCATAGAAGGTGTTTGAGTTACCCCATTTGTAGCCTTCGGTGCTTTCGATGGTAGTGATGTAGCCGAAGCGTTTCTGCGAGCCGTCGTCGTTGTAGAAGCGGTCGTTACCGGCCAGACCGTAGGATGCGCGGAGTTTGAGTTTCTGTATGTAGGGTGTTGTGCCCTGCATGAATTTTTCTTGCGACACAATCCATCCGAGGGCGGCCGAGGGGAAGAATCCGAACCGGTGCCCTTTGGCGAAGTTCTCAGAACCGTTATATCCGAAGTTGAATTCGGCGATGTAGCGGCCGTCGAACACGTATGAAGCACGTCCGGCAAGACCCTGTGTTCGGTATGACACCTGGTCGCCGTCGTCGTAGTTGCGCTGGTTGTAGAGGAGCAGGCCATCGACCTGGTGGGGGCCGAAGTGGTGGCTGTAGGAGATGTTTGCTTCAAGATAGGTGCTGTAGTTGCCGTATTCCTCCCAACGGTTGTAGCCGAGGAATTCATCGCCTTCCTGGAGCACGATTGTCTGTAGCTCGCCGGTGACGGGGTCGCGCTGTGTGGCGGGATAGTAGTAGCGGGGAGCTTTGCCGCGGTCAACGCCGTTGCGCGAGTAGTAGTCGTAGGAGAATATCACTTTGGCTTTGAGGCCGTCGGTGATGCAGTGGAGGTCTTGCTCAACCGAGAATAGCGATTCGAGTTTGCTGCGCCCTTCGCGATAGAAACCGCTCTGGGTGAGTTTTGCCCAAGGGTTTTCATTTTCACGGGGTTTTGGAATCATTCCGTTTTCGTAGATTGTGGGCACTGCAAACGGTGTGGCCTTGAATGCTGCGGAGAAAACATCGTCGATTCCTTCCTTGGGCGCGTTGCGTGTCTGAAGGTAACCGCCCACGTTGACGTTAAGCAGTGTGGTGGGGGTGACGTTCATGTCGACGTTTGTGCGCAGGTTGAAACGGTTGACGGTGAGGTTTGAGTTGTAGTTCTGTCTCTTGTCGGTCTCTGTAATACCAGATTCGTTGTAGTATGCAGCCACAACCGAGTAGCGCAGACGCTCGTTACCGCCAGAGAGGTCGAGGGTGGCGCGGGTGTTGTGGGCGTAATCCTTTGTGATTGCATCGATCCAGTTAACGTCGGGGTAGAGTTCAGGGTCGTAGCCTGTGCGGTATTTGTTGATGAGGTCGCGCGAGTAGCGTTCCTGGCCGGTGTCCTGGATGCTGATGTTGTTCAACAATGTGAGGTAGTCGGCAGCTCCGAGGAACTGGGGCAGTTTTTCGGGGCGTGTGAACGAGTGCTCGACAGAAACGTTGACGGTTGTTTTTCCGGCTTTACCCTTCTTGGTTGTGATGAGGATCACGCCATTGGCACCGCGCACACCATAGACGGCGCTTGCCGATGCGTCTTTAAGCACTGAGAATGATTCGATTTCGGCGATGTCGATGTTGTTGAGCGAGCGCTCTATTCCGTCGACCAGCACCAGCGGGGCGCCGTTGCCTTTGAACGAACTCATGCCTCGGATCCAGAATTCGGAGTCGTCGTATCCCGGCTCACCAGAGCGCTGCACGGCGATCACACCGGCGATGTTACCGGCGAGGTCGTTGGAGAGTGAGCGGGTTGTGCCGACCGACAGCTGGTCGGGACGTACGCTTGTGATGGCGGCCACCACAGAGGCGCGTTTCTGCACGCCGTAGCCCACAACAACCACGTCTTGCAGCTGTGTTGAAGATTCCGACATCACCACGTTGATGATTTTGCGGCTACCAACGGCTTCTTCAATGGGGGCCATGCCTATGAATCGGTATTCGAGGGTGGTGTTTTTTTCGGGAACAGTCAGTTCATACCGGCCGTCGATGTCGGTTGCGGTGACGATGGCCGGATTGTCTTTTGCCACGACGGTAACTCCAGGCAACGGTTCGCCGCTTTCGTCGGTCACGTTACCCTGCACGGTTATCTTTGCTCCGGTTTTGGCTGCGCCTTTGCTCGATAGGATAATCTGGTTGTTTTTGATGTCCCAGTTGATGTCGGTTTTTGCGAACATCAGTTTCATAGCCTGTTTAACAGGTGTCTGGTTGGCCTGTAAGGAGACTTTCTGGTCGGCATTGATTTTTGAAGTATCATAGAAAAACGTGTAGTCGCTCACGTTTTCAATCTGTTTTATTGCCTCCGACAGGGGCACATTTTGGAATGATACTGTCAATTTCCCCTCATTGCTCTGGGCCGACAGGCTCAATGAGGTCAGAAAGGCCAGGAATATGGCCAGTTTCATTCTTAAATTCATTCGATGAATATTTAAGGTTAAAAAATCAAGCTATAATAGCCTGTAGAGTTCAGACAGATATTATAGGGTTTGTTATAACTGATTGGTCAGAAGAACGGTGTTGGCCGTTCCTGTAATTCGGTTATGACAGTTGGAGCATCGCTTTCCGCCGGGTGCTCCTGTTTGAATTTTGGTGAGGTTGTAAGTAGCTGTTTCTAAGATGTCATGGCATAATAAGATTTTAAGGGGTTATTATTATTGATTTGTCGTTTTCGTAGGTGTAGTTTATGGCGCTGATGTTGTTGAGGATTCCCATCACTTCGTCGAGGCTCTGGTCGTCGAGAGTGAAGGTGTAGCTTTGGTCGTTGGGTGTGTGGGGGTCTATTGTGATTTCCACCCCATACCATTCGGCCAGGTATGAGCATACTTCGCGGAGGTTTTTGTTTTCGACTTTCAGCTTGTCACCAGTCCATGCTTTGGCCAGCTCTACGTCGGCCGGAGCGACTGATATAGTGCCGTTGTCTTTGTGGAAGCATCCTTCCTCGCCCGGTTTCAGGAAGATTCCGGCTGCGTTTTCTGCGTCTGATTGCATTGACACGGAGCCTTCATAGAGGCTTACAGTGGCAGTCGCACAGTCGGCATATGCGTCGACATTGAACTGTGTGCCGTGAACAGTGACGGTCAGGGCGCCGGTGCGCACAACAAACGGTGTTGACGATGCTGTGACGTTGAAGAAAGCCTCACCTTCGAGTTTTACTTCGCGAATGTCATTGGAAGCGTTGGTGTAGACCAGACGGGAGTTGGCGTTGAGCCATACGATGGAGCTGTCGGGTAGCACCAGTCTCGATTTACCGTCGATAGCCGTATATGTCAGCTCTGATGGCTGTGGGGTGTCAGGCCGCATGAACAGCAGCCATGCCACGAGTGTTCCGCCTAACAGCAGGCCGCATGCAACGGCTGCTGTGGAAAGGAATGTTTTCATCCTCGTTCTGAACCGTTTCGGCAATATTGAGGCGTTACTTTCTTTTGATATGTGGCGTTGCATTAACTCCCAGTAGTGGTTGACATCGGGGGTGTAGCCGGCGGTTTTTGACTGCACGTCGTCCCAGATTGTTTTTATGTCGGTGAGGATGGCAGCGTTGGCTTGGTCTTTTCCTAGCCATTGCTGCAGCTCCTGCTCGTCGGCAGGGGTCGCCTTCCCCTCAAATTTCTTGATAATGGTTGTAAGTGGAAAATCAGTGCGCATAAGGTCGTTTTTTTGTTGAACTTATGTATTCACTATTATTGACAAAAAATATGCTAACAACCCTTATGATACCTATAAATAAATATGGGAAAAATGATGCCGTTATCCGTTATTTATGAAGCCTTGATCTGATAACCGGTTTAGAGCCAGTTTGTTTTGATGCTAATAAATGAGGGGGATGCGGTTGATGCCGGCTGCGGTCGGTTGGTTTATACAGGATTCTTTGCGTATCTTTGTGAAAAGAATGCTATAATCCCCACCCTTTCACGGCATGAGAAACCTCAGATTCATTACCACATTATTGCTTGCGGCAATAGGAGTAAGCGTCATTCACGCATACACGTTGCGGCAGATTGACAACTCCGACGGGTTGTCGAACAGTGCTGTGCTGTCGCTGGGGCAGGATGATGGTGGGCGTCTGTGGATAGGCACGTGCGATGGTCTGAATCTTTTCGATGGCAGGGAGGTGGTGTCGTTCCGCATGTCGGAATCATATCCGCGCCTGACCGGTGAGCTGATTTCAGCTATGCTGCACACGTCTGACGGTGCATTGTGGATAGCTACCAATTACGGACTTAACAGATATTCACCTAAAGACAATTCATTAAAGGGGTTCACCCAGTTTCAGGATAACAAAAATATTTCAGCCAACAGCCGTGGTCACATGTTCGTGGTGTCGAGAGGCAATGCGGTGTATTATTATACGGGAATGGCTGGCAGAGGGTTTGAGCATCTTCAGGGACCGGAACTTGGCAATGCGCGGGTGATGGGATTCAAAGCCGAAGATGACCGCCTGTGGTTTTTCACCGACCGTGGCGTGGGAGCGTGCGCTTTGAAATATGAGGCAGGGAGGTATCGGGCAGATGATTTCAGATTTGTCGATAATTCTTCCTTGAAGGGGTGTTATATCCACGAGGGGGAGGTTTTGTGTCTTGATGGCAGCGGCCGGGTGTCGGTTTTTCTAACAGATTGCGGACAGTGGCAGCCTATTACCGACATTGAGGCGTTGGCTGCCGGGCGTGGGGAGGTGAGTGATATGCTTACCGATGACCGGGGAAGGCTGTTTGTGGCATTTGCTACCAGCGGGGTCGTTAAACTGACCCCGAAATCAGACGGTTCGTTTGATTGTGAGGATATCGGGGTTAAAGGGGGTGTGTTCTGCCTTAAAGCAGACCGCAACCAGGATATAGTGTGGATAGGGGCAGATGGTAACGGGCTTTACCTTTATGTGGAGGATGAATATTCGTTCCGCACGGTGACTTTTGCGGATCTGCGTCACAGAATCACACGCCCGGTCAGGGCTATATATTTCGATGATTATGGCACTCTGTGGCTGGGGACGAAAGGCGACGGGATATTGAAAATCAAGAATTTCAAACCTTGGAACCGCGGTGAACGCCTAAAGCTGGAGAATGTGACCAAGGATAACTCCCTGTTGCTCGACAATGCGGTGTATGCTTTCGCGCCGAGCCGGCATGGGGGGATGTGGGTAGGCAGTGACAGGGGGCTCAATTATGCCCGGGGTAGCGAAGGGGCTCTGTCGGTGGTTGAAACAGAGATTCCGATTCCATGGGTACATGACATTTATGAGGCTGACGACACAACTTTGTGGTTGGCCACGGTGGGGAGCGGTGTGTATCGGGGGCATATTGCGGGGGATGGGGGAGTGCCACGGCTTGACCGGGTGACGCGGTTGGCGATTGAAGACGGGAATATGTCTTCAAACTATTTCTTCACTCTGCATCACGAAGATAACGGGCATATTCTGGCGGGCAACCGAGGTCTCGGCCTTTTTGAAGTGGATGGCGACAATCTGCGTGATATAGCCCTGAAGGGGAAATACCACACAAAGATGGTCAATGACGTGTATGCCATTGCCGGAGATGATAAGTGCCGTTGGCTCGGAACTGCCACCGGCTTGCTTAAAATGACTCCTGACGGGGAACGTTTGTGGAATGGGAATAACGGATTTCCCAACAGCACGGTGCATTCGCTCATGAAGGATGGCGACGGGAATCTGTGGGTGTCGACCAACCAAGGGTTGGTCAGGTTCGACCTAACCACGGAGAATTACCAGGTTTACCGGCGGGGGAATGGTCTTGATGTGACGGAATTCAGCGACGGGGCGGCCTTCAAACAGGATAAGACATTGTTTTTCGGCGGTATAAACGGTTTTGTCGTTTTGCAGGCGAATGCCGATATGCCTAAGGGGGCACGGGGTAAGTCGGTTTTCAGGCCGATGATATCGTTGCGCAGTTTGAATCTCGCAGGGCGCAATGTGGCCGCTATAGATTATATCAAGCCGGATGACGACGGCGCCGACAAACTGGAACTGGATTCTGATGAAAACACATTCACAGTCAACTTCAATGTGCCCGACTTTATCGATACGGAGAGTTATGCCTATCTGTATCGAATCAATGATGATAAGAACTGGATGAGGTCGTCAGTGCCGGGAAGCGTGTCGTTCACATCTATGCCCTATGGTGATTATACCCTTAGGGTGAAGGCTGTGAACCTTGCCAGTGGCCAGGAGAGCATGGTCAAGACCTTGGTTATACATATAAACGCCCCCTGGTATCTGTCGGTATGGGCAAAAATGGCTTATATCCTACTCGGGGTGGGATTGCTTTGGTTCGTTTGGCAGCTTCGCCGGCGTATTTCGCGCCGCAGGCATATGGAATTCATGCGAAAGGTGCGCCATGAGCAGCGGGAGCAGACATATGAAGAGAAACTGCGCTTTTTCACCAATATAACACATGAATTCTGCACCCCTCTGACTTTGATTTACGGCCCTTGCGAGCGGATTCTGTCCCATTCCGAATCAGATCCGTATATAAAACGCTATGCTTCTATAATCAAAAGCAACACCGAGCGCCTTAATTCTCTCATACAGGAGGTTATCGACTTCCGCAGGGTTGAGACCGGCAACCAGAAGGTGAAGATTGCAAAAGTTGACGTAACGGGTCTGTGTAATGATGTTATGGCATCGTTCAGCGGTATGGTCGAGCAACGCGGCGTGGATCTTGAGAGAGACATCGCGCCGGATCTGGTTTGGCCAACGGATTATGGATGTTTCACCAAGATTGTCTATAATCTTGTGTCGAATGCGTTCAAATATACTCCAGACGGGGGTGTTATCCGTTTTACGGCCAAGCAGATAGATAACAGTCTGCAAATCAGGGTATACAACACAGGGAAAGGGATCAGGCCAGAGGATAAATCAAAGATATTCAACCGTTACACTATTCTCGACAATGTAGAGGAGAATGCCACACGGGGGCTGTCGTCGCGCAACGGGCTCGGGATGGCCATATGCCACAGCATGACGGAACTGCTGGGAGGGGGAATCGCCATCGAAAGCGAGGTTGACAGTTACGCGGAGTTTATCGTGACATTGCCATGGCGTAAGCCCGATGAGGATGCACCTGAAAAGCCAGTTCCTGCCGCAGGAACGGTGGGTATCCCATTAAAAGCCTCCGGAGAGATGTCCTTGGGAGCGAAGGTTGTGGCGGCGCCGCATATTGAGGATATGCAACGGCGGCAAGGCGATGGCAGCTGTGTGCTTGTGATTGACGATAATCCCGACATTCTTTCGCTGCTTGCCGACAGTCTGACGGAATATGATGTTGTCACAGCTTCAAATGCTGAGGAGGCCATGGAGAAGGCCAAGGAGCGTGTGCCCGACCTGATTGTTACGGATATAATGATGCCGGGTACTGACGGGTTGGAGTTAGCCCGCCGTTTAAAGCAAGACCGCCACATGAACCATGTGCCTGTGGTGATTCTTTCTGCACGCAACAGCTCTGATGATAAGGTGGAGGGGTTGCAGTCAGGAGCGGATGCCTATGTTACCAAACCATTCACTTTGAGCTATCTCAGGGCGGTTATCGAGCGGCTTCTGAAACGCAGGAGTGAGATGCGGGAGTATTATAACAGCTCGGCTTCGGCTTATCAGTATGCAAATGGCAAACTGCTCGACTTGGAGAGCAAGCAGTTTGTCGACAATCTCAACGCCTACATAGAGGAGAATCTCGATAATCCGGAATTGTCGCCCGAGAGCCTTGCCGCGCATTTCCAGACAAGCACCCGGAATCTCTACCGGAAAATGAAAGACCTCGAGCTGCTCCCTCCGAATGATTTCATAAAAGACCACCGCATCACCTTTGCCACTAAATTGCTCGTGACAACCTCGCTCACCGTTCAGGAGATTATCTACCGGTGCGGTTTCAATAACCGGTCGCATTTCTATAAAGAGTTTGACAAGCGCCATGGCATGACCCCGAAGGATTACCGGCTCCGGCACAAAACACCCGGATGTGAGCCTGAAAAGGGGTGAAATCTTGATGAAAGAGGAGTGTGCCGAATGGCGACAGAAATGTATACAATAGCGCCATGGCGCCGCTGTGGCCTTCTGCGGCGTAAATGGAGACATGTTGTGGGCGGATTCAGATGTATCTTTGTGGTGTTGGAAAACAGACGCGGAGTGTTGCCATGACGTCTGCGCCGCCGGTAGCCAGCCGGCATCATTATCACAAAAAACGTTATCCATGAAACCGCTATTACTATTCTGCCCTGCATTGCTTGCATTGTCGCTTCCGGCTTGCTCTGCTGCCAAGAAGTCGGCAGATGCAGAACCGGTGAACCGCTATGCCATGATGGCGCAGGAGACACTTGATTCGCTCTACTCGAATTACGGAATCGACGGCGAGTCTCTGTTGAGGGAGAATTATCCCCATGATTCCTCATATAAAGCTACCTATCTCGCAGGTGATGACCATAACGTGAGCAATCCGTATTCTTATCTGTGGCCCTTTTCCGGAACGTTTTCGGCCGTGCGCGCCCTTTATGACGCTACCGGCGATTCGGCCTATATGGTTATGCTTGACACGAAAGTGCTTCCCGGTCTGGAGCGTTATCTCGACGCCACCCGCCAGCCCACGGCTTATGCCTCTTATGTTAACAGCGCTCCGGCAAGCGACCGTTTCTACGACGATAATGTGTGGCTCGGCATAGACTTCACTGATATGTATCTTGCGACCGGGCGCCAGGGTTATCTTGATAAAGCGAAGATGATATGGGGTTTTATCGAGAGCGGCAGAGACGAAGTGCTCGGCGACGGAATCTACTGGTGCGAACAGAAAAAGCATAGTAAAAACACCTGTTCCAACGCTCCCGGCTCGGTTTATGCCCTTAAGCTCTTCAAGGCCACAGGCGACAGCGCATATTTGGATGCCGGCCGTGAACTTTACGAATGGACAAAACAGGCTCTGCAAGACACCACCGACTGCCTCTACTTCGACAATGTGGCGCTGAACGGCCGTATCGGTAAAGCCAAATATGCATATAACAGCGGGCAGATGCTCCAGTCGGCCTCGTTGCTGTATGGCCTGACCGGCGAGGGGAGGTATCTTGACGAGGCCCGCTCGATTGCGGAATCGGCCCACCGCCATTTTTTCAGCGGCAAGGCCACAGACGCGAAAGGAGATTTCCCTTTGGTCGGAAAAGGAAATGTGTGGTTCACCGCAGTGATGATGCGTGGTTTTGACGAACTTTATAGGACTGACGGCGACCCCAAATATATGGATGATTTCGTGCGTAACCTTGATTACGCCTGGAATAATGCCCGCGACACATCGTGTGGACTTTTCCACGAGGATTGGAGCGGTAAAGACAAAGATGCGAAAAAATGGCTGCTTACCCAGGCCGCGATGGTTGAAATGCAAGCAATAGCCGCATCATATTTTTCGTCGAAAGAATAACACACCTCACCTCATAACCAAAAATTCATTTACACGCCGGAAAACGAGGGTGTGCGTCATAACGGCTCATCCGGGTAGTCGCCAGTCGGACTCTTCGCTAAGACAAAGCGCTTTACGATTACTGACAACGCCCTTTCCATCAGGATGCCAAAAAGGAGCTGGTCGAATTTCGACACAACTCAATTTCCGGCCGAATCAAGAAAGCGGCATTAGCCGTGAGTGACATTCATCACCTCCGTCATAACCAAGTAGAAAAATGAAAGAACGTAATAACATGAGACAACTATCCATCTCTTTGGCCGCCGCCGCGTCGCTTATGACCGGCTTTGCCGCTTCTGCCGCCGGTGCTCCGGTCTGCGCCGCCGACAACACCGCTGTGGCGGTTAAACCCGATTACAGCATCACCAACCGCCCGCCCAAAAGCGAGCGCCTGTTCCATTCTAAAGAGGTTGAGAAGCAGATTGCCCGTGTGAAGGCGATGCTTACCAACAAAAAACTGGCGTGGATGTTTGAGAACTGTTTCCCCAACACGATAGACACCACTGTGCATTTCCGCAAAGGTGCCGACGGGAAAAACGACACGTTTGTGTATACCGGGGATATCCATGCCATGTGGCTGCGTGATTCGGGAGCACAGGTATGGCCTTATGTGCAGTTCGCCAATGAAGACAAAGAGCTGAAAGATATGCTCGAGGGTGTTATCCGCCGCCAGTTCAAATGCATAATCATCGATCCGTATGCCAATGCATTTAACGACGGCCCGACAGGCGGCAACTGGATGAGCGACCTGACCGACATGAAGCCGGAACTGCATGAACGCAAATGGGAAATCGATTCGCTCTGCTATCCGTTGCGCCTTGCCTATGAATATTGGAAGGTGACCGGCGACGCTTCAATCTTCGATGAGGAATGGCTGGAAGCTATGGAGAAGATATATGCCACTTTCGTTGAGCAGCAGAGGAAAGAGGGGAAAGGGTCATACCGTTTCCAGCGTAAGACCGAGCGGGCTCTCGATACTCTCAACAATGACGGTTGGGGTGCTCCGGTGAAACCTTGCGGTCTGATAGTTTCGAGTTTCCGTCCGTCTGACGACGCTACCACGCTCCAGTTCCTTGTTCCGTCGAATTTCTTTGCCGTGGCTTCGCTCCGCAAGGCTGCAGAGATTCTCGAGGAGGTTAACGGGAAGCCTGATTTTGCCGCCAAATGCACCGCCTTGGCCGACGAGGTAGAAACAGCCCTTAAGAAACATGCCACATATAATCATCCGGAATTCGGCACTATTTATGCTTTCGAGGTTGACGGATTCGGCAACCATCTGCTGATGGATGATGCTAATGTGCCCAGCCTTCTTGCAATGCCTTATCTTGATGAGATGGATGTCAACGACCCGATATACCAGAATACGCGCCGTTTCGTGTGGAGCGACAGCAACCCGTATTTCTTCCGTGGGGAGAAGGGTGAGGGCATAGGTGGCCCGCATATCGGCTATGACATGGCCTGGCCGATGAGCATCATGATGAAAGCGTTCACTTCGACCGATGATAATGAAATCAAGGAGTGTCTGACAATGTTGCTCAACACCGATGCCGGCAAGGGATTCATGCATGAGTCGTTTAATGTTGATAATCCAGATGATTTCACCCGCGAATGGTTCGCATGGCAGAACACTCTTTTCGGCGAGTTGATAATGAAGCTCGTCAAGGAAGGGAAAATTGACTTGCTCAATTCGATAGAAGCCTGATTCCATGTTGGTTGATGGCAAATGCCGATTGAAGATTAATTTGATAGATTGATGATAGATTGATGACAATAGGCGATTTCTACTCTTGATATGAATGGATTTCGATTATTAAGATATGTCATTTGCAGACTAAAGGATAAGGTTAGATTTTAGGTTAGTATGAAAGAGTTATGGTAAAGAAGACGTTGTAGAAAGACTGCAGATGACCTTCAAAAAGGCGTTGTTCCCGGGAATATGGGAATGGCGCCTTTATTGTTGCAGTCGGGGGTGGGATTTAATGGCGCAAGAGCTGGTGGCGGGTGGAATATGTTTGCTATATTTGCAGTGTGGGGTGAAGGCTGGATTATAACAACTTATAGATGTGATTGACTTAGAGATTGTTGACTAATTTACCTAATCGAAACGGATGATGGAATATAGATTCTGTGGAAGGAGCGGTTTAAGGCTTCCGGTGGTGTCGTTGGGGATGTGGCATAATTTCGGCGATACGGATTGTTTTGCTACGGCCAAGGAGGTGGCTTTCGAGGCTTTCAGTTCAGGTGTAACCTATTTCGACCTCGCAAATAATTATGGGCCGCCCCCGGGGAGTGCCGAGGAGAATTTCGGCAGGATAATGCGGCAGGGGCTGGGGAGTCACCGCGATGAGATCGTAGTGGCTTCTAAAGCGGGGCATCTGATGTGGGAGGGTCCGTATGGCGATGGCGGTTCACGTAAGTATCTTATGGCGAGTATTGAACAAAGTCTGCGCAGAACCGGTCTGGACTATTTCGATATTTTCTACAGCCACCGTTATTGCCCCGAGACGCCTTTGGAAGAGACCGTTCAGACTCTGATAGATATGGTCAAACAGGGGAAAACGCTTTATGTGGGCCTGTCGAAATATCCTGCCGACAAGGCTGCCCGGGCATGTGAGATGATGGAGGCTCAGAATGTGCATTGTCTGGTCTACCAGGATAGATATAATATGCTTAACCGGAAGCCTGAGGCGGATCATTTCAAAATGCTGAAAGAGCAGGGGTTGGGTTTCGTAGCGTTTTCACCTTTGGCTCAGGGATTGCTGACAAACCGCTATCTTAACGGGATTCCGGCAGATTCGCGGATTGCCAAAAGCGGAGTTTTCCTTCACCGTGAGGATGTTACCCCGGAGTTGGTGGGGAAGCTCCGGCTGCTTGATGCGATGGCAACGGGCCGCGGGCAATCGCTTGCGCAGATGTCGTTGTCGTGGTTGTTGGCTAAGGACGGGGTGACATCTGTGATTGTCGGTGCCAGTTCCGTGGGGCAGTTGCGCGACAATCTCAAGTGTCTCGACCATGGGGGATTCACTCCTGATGAGTTGGCCGGGATTGATGCCGTGATTGGTTGATTGCGGGCATAATCCTCGCCTATCCTGATGTGAAAACGGCGCCGTGTCAAAAAAAAATCGACACGGCGCCGGGTATTATCGGCTGATGGCTATCAGGCGTTTTTGCGTTTTTCGAGCTGGCGCTCTATGGCTTCGAGGCAGAGGTCAACGGCTTCTTCAAATGAGTCGGCGACTTTAGTTGCCACGAGTTCATCTTGCGGGATGTTTACTTTGATTACCGCCTCTTTGTTCATGGCCGTTTCCGGTTTTACGACGGATAGTTTTACGTCGACAGTCGATATGTTGGAATTATGACGGGCCATGCGCTCGGCTTTCTTGTTGATGAAGGCGATAAGTTTTTCGGTGGCGTCGAAGTGGATGGCTTGAATTCTTACGTCCATAATGTTATCCTCCTTGATGTTTTTGTGCGCGGGGATGCGCAAGTTGATAATTTTGTTTTAGTTCTCGGTAGGTTATATGTGTATAAACCTGTGTGGTGGCTAATGATTCGTGTCCCAGCAGCTGCTGCACACTTGTCAGGTCGGCTCCGTTGTTTAGCATGTCTGAGGCGAAAGAGTGGCGGAGAGTGTGTGGGGAGAGGCGCGAGGCTGCTGTGTGGCCGGTGAGGGCTTGCTTTACGATGCGCTCCACGAGCATCGGGTAGAGAGGTTCTCCGTTTGGACGGATGAAGAATGTTTCAGGGCGTGTGTGACCGGTGTCTCTTGCCCTGATTGCACGGTAGTGGTTTATTGCCTCTGCAAGTTCGCTGCCGAATGGTATTATCCTTTCCTTATTACGCTTTCCGAGCACCTTTAGTTCGCCTCTCGAAAGGTCTACATCCGCATCGAGGAGCGAGATCAACTCTGCCCTGCGGATTCCTGTGGTGTAGAGCATCAGGATAATGAGGCTGTCTCTGACTTGGGTGAAAGCTCCGATGCGTTGCGACACTGCGTTGCTGTAGTCTATTATTTCTTCCATTTCCCCAGGCCGGATGAAGACCGGGAGGCGTTTCGGCGTTTTGGCCAAGGGGACTTCTGATGCCGGATTGGTGCGTATGAGTCCGCGCCGCATCAGGAATCTGAAAAATGAGCTCAGGGCGCTTACCTTCCTTCGGATTGAGATGTGGGTGGCTGCCTCTTTTTCGGCCAGGTCGATTATCCATGCCCTTATGTCGGAAGGGGTGCATTGGAGAGGGTCGAAGCAGTCTGTCTTTCCTCCGGTTATGAACGATGCGAATTGCCGGAGGTCGATGGAATATGACGAAACGGTGTGAGCCGAATAGTTCAGCTCACACCGCAGATATGTCAAAAATGAGTTTATCAACATTGTCGCTCCGTGAAAAGGTCAACCGATGGCGGCTTTGGCCGCAGCCTGTTCACGAAGTTAGGGCAATCTTTTGAAATATCCAAATATCGGACAGAAAAATAGTGATAAAAAAACATGCCCGCTTGCCGTATGGCGATTAAAACACACCGGCAACCGGGACAAATGCCTCAGCTATTATTCCTCGACAAGGCGCAGTTTCTGCACGTAGACAGCCTTCATCATCTTTTTGCGGTTGGTGACAGAGGGCTTTTCAAATGCCTGACGGCTGCGCAGTTCTTTCACGATGCCGGTTTTTTCAAATTTGCGTTTGAATTTTTTGAGAGCTTTCTCGATGTTGTCGCCTTCTTTAACTTGTACGATAATCATTTTTGTGGTTTTATATTTTTAATGTTTTGATTTTCGGCTTCTTTTAGCGGGGCAAAATTACGGATATTTTTTTGAGTGCGCAAATTTTTTGTGTGGGATTTTTTGTAACTTTGTGGGGGTGGAGTGGAGAGGGGGTGATGCCCTGAGTGGGGTGATTGATAATAACCAATGAAGAGCGAGTGTGCAGATGGCTGATGAAGACCTGAAGGGTGTGTCTGAGATAAACAATACTGAGAATGAGGGATTGGATTCCGGCGCGGCCGGGGGGGCAAGCCCTGCGGCTGCCGGTGCGGTTGATGCCGTAGGGGTTTCAGCCGATGCCGATGAGGCGGCGGAAACCATTGAGGAGGAGACTGTGAACCTTCCGCCTACGATAGGCACTGAAGCTGCAAGGCTCAGGCTGGGCGGGATGTATCGTAGCTGGTTTCTCGACTATGCGTCGTATGTGATTCTGGAGCGTGCCGTGCCGCACATAGATGATGGCTTCAAGCCGGTTCAACGCCGCATCATGCATTCGATGAAGACCCTTGATGACGGGCGTTTTATAAAAGTCGCCAACATCGTGGGCAACACGATGCAGTATCATCCTCATGGCGACGCATCTATCAAAGACGCGCTGGTGCAGCTAGGCCAGAAAGAACTGCTGGTGGATACCCAGGGTAACTGGGGAAATATCCTGACCGGTGACGATGCCGCCGCCGGCCGTTATATCGAGGCCAGGTTGTCGGCATTTGCCCTTGACACGCTCTATAACGGGAAGATAACCGACTGGGTGCCGTCGTATGACGGGCGCAACAAAGAGCCGGTGACGTTGCCTGTGAAGTTTCCACTGCTGCTTTTCCAGGGGGTGGAAGGTATTGCGGTTGGGCTGTCGTCGAAGATTCTGCCCCACAATTTCAATGAAATACTCGATGCCTGTGTGGCTTATCTGCGCGGCGAGGAGTTTTCGCTCTATCCCGATTTCGCCACCGGCGGCTATATCGATGTCAGCCGTTATAATGATGGTGAGCGAGGTGGGACAGTGAAAGTGCGTGCCAAAATCGATAAGATTGACAATAAGACGCTTGCTGTGACGGAAATCCCTTATGGCAAGACTACCCGTGTGGTAATCGATTCGATATTGAAGGCATTTGAAAAGGGGAAAATCAAAATACGTAAGGTTGATGACAATACGGCGGAACATGCCAACATATTGGTTCATCTTTTGCCTGGCACCTCTTCGGACAAGGCTATAGACGCCCTTTATGCTTTTACAGACTGTGAGGTAGCCATATCGCCCAACTGCTGTGTGATTTCCGATAAGAAGCCGCATTTTCTCACGGTAAGTGATCTGTTGCGCCATAGCGCCGACCGCACCAGGGAGCTTTTGCGCCGGGAATTGCAGATACAGCTCGGCGAGGTGCGCGAACAGCTGCATTTCGCTTCGCTGGAGCGTATCTTCATAGAGGAGCGGATGTATAAAGACAAGGAGTTCGAGCAGGGGGAGACGCTTGAGAAGGTCATAGTTCATTTGCGTGGACGCCTTGAACCGTTCCTGCCCAAGTTGCAGCGCGATATTGACGAGGAGGATGTGAAGAAACTGCTTGAGATCAGGATGAAGCGCATTCTTAAGTTCAACTCCGACGAGGCTGACCGACAGATAGCCCTTTACAATGAGCGGATAGAAGGGATTCTCGACAAGCTGGCACATATGACAGAGGTCGCAATCGAGTGGTTTGAGGGGCTGAAAGAGAAATATGGCCATAAGTATCCGCGCCGCACTGTCATACGCGGATTCGATAACATTGAGGCTTCACGGGTTGCCGAGGCTAATGAGAAGCTATATTTTAACCGCGAGGAGGGATTTATCGGCACGGCTTTGAAGAAAGACGAGTTTTTGTTTAACTGTTCGGAGCTTGACGATGTTATCATTTTCTACAATGACGGCCGTTATAAGGTTGTGCGCGTTGCGGAGAAACTGTTTGTAGGGAAAAATATCAGACATATAGGCCTGTTCATGCGTAATGACACGCGGACCATCTACAATGTGATTTATCAGGATGGCCGTGGCGGGACATTCTTTATGAAGCGTTTTGCCGTTACGGGGATGACCCGCGACAAGGAGTATAACCTGACCCAGGGTAAGCCGAATTCACGCATTGCCTGGTTCTCGGCCAATCCAAACGGAGAGGCTGAGGTTGTGAAGGTGACACTGAAGCCGAAACCGCGCCTGAAGACGTTGCAGTTTGATGTTGATTTTAGCGAGTTGGCTATCAAGGGGAAACAGTCACAGGGGAATATAGTGACCCGTAACGAGGTGCACCGTTTCAGCCTCAAGGAGAAAGGAACTTCGACTTTGGGCGGAAGGAAGGTCTGGTTCGACCCCGATGTGTTACGGCTTAACTATGACGGGCGCGGGGAGTATCTCGGAGAGTTCGGAGGTGAAGACCTGGTGTTGGTTGTTACAAACACCGGTGAATACTATATGACGACGTTTGATGCGGCCAACCACTATGACGACAATATATTGCGGATTGAAAAATTCCGTCCCAACCATGTGTGGACAGCCATATTGAACGATGCCGACCAGGGGTATCCGTATATAAAACGGTTCACTTTCGAGCTTTCTAACAAAAAGCAGCGGTTTATCGGGGAGAATAACGCTTCGGAACTGATTCTTCTGACCGATACTCCGGGAGCTCGGTTTGAGATCAGTTTCGGGGGGGCAGACGCTTTCCGCGAGCCGTTTGTTGTTGACGCCGCCGAGTTTATCGGAACCAAATCATTTAAGGCCAAGGGGAAACGGCTGACGATGTTCGTCATAGACAAGGTTGCGGAAATAGAACCGAATGAATCTGCCGCCTATGCTGAAGAGGAGGCTGCTGACAACGTTGGTGCCCAAGATGACAGTGCCGCGGATATGCCTGAAGAGGAAGTGTCGGATGATGAGCTCCGCGATGAGATAAATGGGCAGCAGAGGATTTTTTAGAGGCTGTTTAAGCCTTGGAGTTAAATACAAAACGCACTTAGGGAAGTCGGAATATAACGCAATGGATAGATTGAGCATAAAGAGGTTGCGATTTGCCGCTATTATGGGTATGGTGTCGTGGCTTCTGCTATGTGCTACAGAGGCAAGTGGGGGGCAGCCTGTGTTCAGGCCGGTCAATTCCGCTTATGAGGTCGAGATTGGTACGAGCCATATCGGCGACACATATCTTAGCCCGTTGAAATATACGGGATGGCATGTGGCTTTTCAATATGAACGTTTGCAGGCAATGAAATTCTCGCCTGAAGGATGGAGGCAACAGCTGAGGATAAACGGGGAGTTTAACAGCGGCGACAGTCCGTCGGGGAACAGCTCCTTGCTTTATGGTAATGCCGGTGCAACATGGGGGATGATGCATGTGTGGCGGCTTCCACACGGTGTTGTGTTGGCCGGAGGTGGGAGTGCCGGGGGGGATGTCGGATGTGTCTACAACCGGCGCAACGGCAACAATCCGGCTTCGGTCAAGGCAGACATTACAGTCAACCTGACCGGTTATGTCACTTGGAAAACCCGTTTATGGCGGTTGCCGGTGATGTTACGATGGCAGACTACGATGCCTTTGGCCGGGGGCTTTTTTTCGCCGGAATATGATGAGCTTTATTATGAGTTATATCTCGGCAATAAAAAGGGGCTTGCGCATTTTGCATGGCCGGGGAATTTTTTCAGATGGGAAAATATTGTTACTGCTGACCTGGATGTGTCATACACGAAACTGCGTGTGGGCTTCAGTTCGCGGATTTATTCAACTGAGGTTGATCATATTACCACCAGGATTTTTTCATACGGGTTCGTGCTGGGGGTGAGCGGCGACTGGCTGTCTGTCTCTCCCCGGAGGGGGATGCCTGATGATACGGCGCGTATTGTATATGCTTATTAACTGCTTAACTGCGAGAGGATGATTAACGGCTTTATGAAAAAAGCGGCATGGCTGACAGGGAGTCGCCGGATTTGCGGAGGCGGGGTTTTATGTGGTGCGTCATTGGCATCGATGATATTGGTGGTGGCGTCGGTGTTGGGTGGCTGTCATGAAATCGAGGACTACGAAAACAGCCCAAAAGGGGTGTTCGAGCAGTTGTGGGGGGTGCTTGATGAGCATTATTGCTTTTTCAAGCAGAAAGATGTTGACTGGAATGAGATTCACTTCCGTTATGGGGCGATGGTGTCGGATCGGATGACAGATGAAGAGCTGTTCTCAGTTTGTTCGGATATGCTTGATGAACTTAAAGACGGGCATACTAACCTGAGCGCCCCGTTTGCCACGTCGTACTATAAGAAATGGTGGAGCGACTATCCTCAGAATTATGATGCCAGGCTTGTTGAAGAGAGCTATTTCAATTTCAATTACCGGTCGGTCGGTGGGGTGAAATATGGCATTCTTCCGGAGAATGTGGGGTATATGCATTATTCGAGCTTTTCTTATGCCCTTGGAGAGGGGAACCTCGACGCGATACTTGGGTATTGTGTGTCATGCGCTGCGCTGATTGTGGATGTGCGTGATAACGGCGGCGGATCGATGACGAATGTCGAGATGCTTGTAGGCCGTTTTACCGACAAGAGTGTTCTGGCGGGTTCGATATGTCATAAGACCGGGCCTGGACATGATGATTTTTCAGAACCGTTTGAGTATTACATCAACCCGGCCGGTGGCGGGCGGGTTATGTGGGGCAAGCCGGTGGTTGTGCTTTGCAACCGGTCGACATTCTCGGCGGCTAATAATTTCGTGTCGGTGATGAAAGGTCTTCCGAATGTGACTGTAGTAGGTGCTACTACGGGTGGAGGTTCCGGTATGCCGTTTTCTTCTGAGCTTGTCAACGGGTGGGGTGTGAGGTTCTCGGCATCGCCAGTCAGAGACCCGGAGGGGAGGCTTACCGAGTTCGGTATAGAGCCGGATGTGGTTGTTGACATGAACGTTGAAGATGCATTGGCAGGGCGCGACACTATGCTTGACATGGCGGTTGAGGTGGCCTTGCATGGTGGCAGCTAATAGAATTGGAATGCGATGAATTACAGGAATATTATCAGATTGGGGAATGGGATATGTTTGGCAATCACAGTGTTAATGACGGCGGCGTTTGCGGTTTCATGCAAAGGGGGCGATCAAAAAGCGGTGGAGGCTTCGGAACCTGTAGAGATGAATCTGATGGAGGAGGCCGGTCTGCTGCGGTTGTATGACCGTGGCGATTATTATTTGGCCGAGGTTGTTAATCCGTGGGATACGGCATCTGTGCTGAAGCGATATGCTTTGGTAGGGCATGGGGTGAGGCCGGACAGTTTGCCGGCGGGGGATGTTGTGAGAATAAATATTCCATTGCGGCGTACGGTTGTGTATTCGTCTGTGCATACTGGCGTTATAGAGGAGCTTGGCTGTGATGACGCAGTTGTGGGGGTGGCAGATGGGGAATATTTCAACAGCGATCCGATGGCTGGGCGCATCAGTAGGGGCGAAGTGAAGAATGTCGGCCGCTCGCTGTCGCCTTCTCTGGAGATTATAGCAGGGCTGTCGCCTGATGCCATACTTGTGTCGCCGTTTGAGAATGCCGGTCATGGGGTGATAGAGCAATCGGGGGCTGCCATTATAGAATGTGCAGATTATATGGAGGAGACCCCTAAGGGGCGTGCCGAATGGGTGAAGTTTTTCGGGATTCTCTATGGCAGTGAGAAAGGTGATTCTATTTTTGAGGAGGTTGAGGGGCGTTATGACGGCATTGCTGCCCGGGTGAAGGATCTGGAACGGAAGCCTTTGGTTTTGACTGAGATGCTTACCGACGGCTATTGGTTTGTGCCCGGAGGGGGGAGTTACATGGCGCATATGATCCAGGATGCCGGCGGCCGCTATCCGTGGGGCGCCGACACGTCGTCGGGGTCTTTACAGCTTGATTTTTCGACGGTCTATGCGAAGGCAGCTGATGCGGATGTGTGGCTTATAAGGAGCTACGGCAGGGATTTGAGCCTTGGTGATATTGAGGATGTCTATTTGCTCAACGGGCAGTTCAAGGCGTTTAAGGAGGGGAATGTTTTTGTGGCCAATACGGCTGTGGTCCCTTTTTATGAAGAGTTTCCTTTCCATCCTGAATTGCTGCTGGAGGAGTTTGTCAAGATTTTCCATCCGGAGGTTATGGGTGGGGAAAAACACTATTTCAGGAGGGCGGAATGATGTGTAAAGGTGATTTCTGCGGCAGAGGTGCGGTTGCCATATGGATTATGTCGGCCGTCAGCATGGCGCTTTTTGCGGGTATGCTTTTTTGTGGCAGTGTGGAAATCGGTGTGGGAGAGGTTTGGGGTGCTGTGTTGAGGTCGCTGGGGGGGAGAAGTGGGGATGGTATGTCGGATTTGATTGTGGTGGGCGTGAGAATGCCTATGGCTCTGACTGCGTTTCTGGCAGGGATGGGGCTGTCGGTATCGGGGCTTCTGCTCCAGACCACATTCAACAATCCGCTGGCCGGCCCTTCGATTCTGGGGATATCGACAGGGGCTTCACTCGGGGTGGCTGTTGTCATGCTTGCTTTCGGCGGATGGGTTGGTGTGGGTGTCGGTTACTATGCCGGGATTCTTATCGGGGCTTTTGCCGGGGCGGCAATAGTTATGGTGGCGTTGCTGTTTTTTTCGATGCTTGTCAAAGGGAATGCCATGTTGCTTATTGTTGGTATCTTGATTGGTTATCTGGCATCTTCTGCGATATCCCTTCTGAATTTTTTCTCAACGCAACAGGGGGTTCATTCCTATGTTATATGGGGGATGGGTAATTTCGGTGGGTTGACATGGGAGCGGGTTGGAGTGCTGGCATTGGTTTCTGTGATGCTTTCCGTCTGTGCAATGTTGATGGTGAAACCGTTGAATGCATTGTTGCTGGGAAGGCAGTATGCCGAGAGCATGGGCGTGGATGTAAGGCGCACCCGGAATGTGCTTCTTGTCATATCCGGAGGACTGGCGGCTGGGGTTACTGCCTTTTGCGGCCCGGTTGGTTTTCTGGGTCTTGTGATGCCTCATGTGGCCCGTATGCTTACCGGCACATCCAACCACCGGGTTCTTCTGCCGGCTACGGCTTTGGCTGGTGGAGGCGGGGCTTTGCTGTGTGCGTGGCTCAGTGTTGTTTGTGGCTGGGGGCAGATTATCCCGATTAATGCCATCACGCCGATAATAAGTGTGCCGGTGATAGTTTATGTGATTGTGAACAGGAAGAAGTTATAGGCCAATGCTGAAGATTGAGGGGCTGACAACGGGATATGGCAGCCGTGTGTTGCTGAGAAACGTTGACGCTTCGCTGGAGCGGGGCGAGCTTGTGGCGCTTATAGGTGCCAACGGTGTGGGTAAATCGACTTTGCTGAAAGTGTTGCGGGGTGAGCTTTCGCCTTTGGAAGGTCTGGTGGATATTGATGGTAGGAATATTGCCGGCATGTCGCGCATGGATCTTGCAAGGAATGTTAGCGTTGTCAATACCGACCGGCTTGAGGTCGGCGCGTTGAGTGTTGAGGATGTGGTGGGCATGGGGCGTTATCCTTATACTGGATTTCTGGGCCGGTTGGGCCGGGAAGACCGTGCTGTTGTTGCCGAGGCTATGGAAGCTGTCGGGGTTGAGGGTTTTGCGTGCAGGAATGTGGCAGAGCTTTCCGACGGGGAACGGCAGAAGGTGATGATTGCCAGGGCGCTGGCTCAGGATACGCCTGTTGTGTTGCTGGATGAACCTACGGCTTTCCTTGATGTTGCGAGCCGGGTTGAGGTTTTGTCTCTTCTGCGGAAGCTGGCGAAAGAGCGGAGGAAGGGCGTTCTTTTGTCGTTGCATGATGTTGCTTCGGCACTGGCATTGAGCGACCGTCTATGGCTTATGCCGGGTGATTGTTCGCTACGTTGCGGTGCTCCCGGCGATTTTCTGCGGGAGCATGAGGAGAAACGCCCTGGAAATGCGCTTGATGCGCTTTTCGCAGGGCGTAAGGTCAGATTTGACGGCCACCGTATGGACTATGTGGGGCTGTAGGCGGGTTATTCGCAGGGGTCGTCGGGATGAGTGTACCAACGTGAGTAGAAGAGGTAGTTGTGGGCTATTTTCTGGTTCAGCTCACGGCTCTTTTCCGGTTCCATCATCTTAATGAATTTTGCCGGGCATCCTCCCCATAGTTCGTGAGGCCCGATTTTCGTTTTTGACAGCACGACAGAGCCTGCGGCTACGAGTGCGCCTTCTCCGACTTCCGCATCGTCCATTACGATAGCCCCCATTCCAATTAGCGCGTAGTCATGGATTTTGGCGCCGTGGATTGTGACGTTGTGTCCGATGGATACGAAGTTGCCTATCTCTATGGTTGACTTTTGGTAGAGGGTGTGGAGCACGGAACCATCCTGGATGTTTACACAGTTGCCGATGCGGATTGAATTTACATCTCCACGGAGCACTGTGTTGAACCATATGGAGCACTCATCGCCCATGGTTACGTCTCCCACTACGGTGGCGTTTTCGGCCAGGAAACAGTTCCGGCCTATTACAGGGGTGAATCCCCTGACGGATTGTATCAGCGGCATATTTGAGATTGTCTAAAAAGTTTTTCAATGAGATTGTCTGCTGATTTTTAGGCTGTTTTTGGCGAATTTCAAACTAGTCATCGGTCACGATGCCCTGCATCGCTCCCTCTTCCAACTTCAAAATTCCCTCAAAAACAGCTCTAAAACCTTTTGGAAGAAATTTCTGACAATCTCTTTGTTGGCTATGGTTTATAATGGGAGGGTTTTGGCGCGGAGCCATTCCTGTTGTTCGGCGGAAAGGAGGGGTGAGAGCCGGGAGTAGACTTCGGCATGGTAGCCGTTGAGCCAATTGATTTCTTCCTGTGTCATTATGGCGGTGTCGAATAGTGTTCGGTCGAAGGGGAAGAGGGTCATTGTCTCGAACCGGAAGAAGCGCCCGAACTCTTCGCTGGAGAATGCCTCGACAGTGAGGACTAGGTTTTCGCACCGTATGCCATGGATTCCGGCTCTGTAAAGCCCGGGTTCGTTTGAGGTCAGCATTCCTGGCACGAGGGTGGCCGGCATGTCGTTCAGCCGGATGCTCTGCGGGCCTTCGTGGACGTTTAGGAAATGCCCGACTCCATGTCCGGTTCCGTGGAGATAGCTCAACCCTTCTTTCCAAAGGAACTGGCGGGCGAGGGCGTCGAGCTGTGCTCCGCGTGTGCCTTCGGGGAATATGGCGGTTGCCAGTGCTATGTGGCCTTTCATCACGAGGGTGAAGTCGTGTTTTTCCTGTGCCGTTGGGGTGCCCATGGCGATTGTGCGGGTTATGTCGGTGGTTCCGGTTAGGTATTGTGCTCCCGAGTCGATGAGCAGCAGTCCGTGGGGTTCTACGGTTGAGCTTGATTCAGGGGATGCTGAATAGTGAACGATTGCTCCGTGGGGGCCATAGCCTGCTATGGTCTCAAAGCTCTCGTCGAAATAGCCGGGTTGCTGCGAGCGGAAACGGGTGAGGATTTCGGCCACTTTCAGTTCGGTGAGTTTTTCCCCTTGTGCCATCATCCGCTCCATTTCCATGAAAGATGCAACGAGGGCGGCGCCGTCGTGTTCCATAGAGGTGCGAATTCCTGCAATCTGGGTGTTGTTTTTGGTGGCTTTCAGCAGCGGTATCGGAGAGGCTCCGACGATGGCCCTGGCGGCAAGGGTGTCGAGCACTTGCGAGGAGGTGCGCATGGCTTCGATGAGAACTTTGGCGCTTTCGGGGAGTGAGGATAGGAACTGCAGCATGTGTTCGTAGGGGGCGATGCCAACGGAGGCTTCTGCAAGATAGGCGCGGGTCCGGGGGTCGATTTTGTCTTCTTTAATAAACAGGGTCGAGCCTTTTGGGTCGAGGTAGAGGAAGGCGGTGGCTACGGGGTTGCAGCTGACGTCGCGTGAGCGGATATTTAGTGTCCACGCTATTTCATCGAGGGCGGATATGAACATTGCCGAAGCTCCTTGGGAGGCGGCATCGTTAAGGATTTGCGAGATTTTCGATGTGGCGCTTTCGCCGGCATACTTGACGTCGTGGACGAAGACTTTTGCATCGGGCAGCTCCGGGCGGTCTGTCCAGATTGTGTCGACGGGGTTAAAGGCCGTGTCGAGTCTGAGGCCATGTTTTTCGAGGGCGGTGCGCAGTGCTGCCGTTTCGTTGATTGAGAATAGTGCCCCGTCGATACCCACGGTTGACTCTTTGACGAGTGTGCCGGATAGATATGCTGTTATTGAAGGTGTGCCCGGTAGGCCGTCTTTCATCAGTTTCACCGGGGTGTCTTCGAGCTGCTGGGCTGCTTGCAGGAAATAGCGTGAGTCGGTCCACAAGAGAGCATCGGCCTGTGTCAGTACGAGGGATCCGGCCGATCCGGTGAATCCGGTCAGCCACCGGCGCACTTGCCAGTGGTCGGCAAGATATTCGCTTTGGTGGGGGTCGGTCTGCGGGATGATTACGGCATCCACGTCTGCCTTTTTCATGGCTGCTCGCAGCGAGGCAAGGCGTTGTGAGATGATTTCTTTCATATGATGTATAGTAAAATATGGTTGTTGCTTTCTGTAGTCGCAAAATTAACAAAAAAATCGGGATTTGGTTGGCGATGGCAGAATCTTATGTCTTTACCTGTGTCCAATATTTTAACGTGAGGCTTTGTTTAGAGGTATTTCTGTGATGCTGTGGGTGTTGGCTGCTTTTGAGGATTGTGGTATGTTATTTTTGCGGATTTTTTTTGCGGTTTTGTTTGCGTGAATGAAAAATAGTGCTTAACTTTGCATCCGCAAATGAGACGGTAATACTTCGCAAGTTGATGGTTCCGTTTCGATAGAACTTTGAAAAATGCCTCTTTAGCTCAGTTGGCCAGAGCACGTGATTTGTAATCTCGGGGTCGTTGGTTCGAATCCGACAAGAGGCTCACCAAACGCATCAGCGCAAGAGGAATATGTAAACGTTTAAGGGCGTGTTCCAGAGTGGCCAAATGGGGCAGACTGTAAATCTGCTGGCTTTCGCCTTCGGTGGTTCGAATCCATCCGCGCCCACAAACCTCTGAGTGTGATGTGAGGTTTCTCCGGAATGATTTCCGGTAGGAATCAATGCGGAAGTAGCTCAGTTGATAGAGCATCAGCCTTCCAAGCTGAGGGTCGCGAGTTTGAGCCTCGTCTTCCGCTCTGACAACTTGAAAATTGCCAATGTAGCTCAGTGGTAGAGCACTTCCTTGGTAAGGAAGAGGTCACGGGTTCAAATCCCGTCATCGGCTCTCTTAACGCTCAGGAACACAGCCCCGACAGTGCCTTGTCATTGCCGTGGTGTGTCGTTGAAAGAGGGTTTGGAGTGCATTAGCTTCCGGCTTGTGGATGAGCCTTGCGGGGATTCCTTTCCTGCGTCGTCTGTCGGCTTGGGGCGTTTTGCGAATAAGGCCTTGCAAAAGAGGCGCTTTCCGGCCTATTGGGTGATGTCGCCCCAGGATGTTTTCTTATGAAACAAACAAGGGGCCGAAAAGTTAAGTGAGATTAATTATTTATCAAAAATAACAATAGCAAAGTTATGGCTAAAGAGAAATTCGAAAGAACCAAACCGCATGTTAACATCGGTACCATCGGTCACGTTGACCACGGTAAGACTACTCTGACTGCTGCCATCACCACCGTATTGGCAAAGGCAGGTCTTTCTGAGGTTAAGTCATTCGACCAGATTGACAACGCACCTGAAGAAAAAGAGCGTGGTATTACAATCAATACCGCACACGTTGAGTATGAGACCGCCAACCGCCACTATGCACACGTTGACTGCCCGGGACACGCTGACTATGTGAAGAACATGGTTACCGGTGCTGCCCAGATGGACGGTGCCATCATCGTAGTTGCCGCTACCGACGGTCCTATGCCCCAGACCCGCGAGCATATCCTTCTCGCCCGTCAGGTGAACGTGCCCCGTCTGGTTGTGTTCCTGAACAAGTGCGACATGGTTGACGACGAAGAGATGCTCGAACTCGTTGAAATGGAAATGCGCGAACTTCTCTCAGCTTACGAATACGACGGCGACGAAACTCCTATTATCCGTGGTTCTGCGCTCGGTGCTCTTAATGGCGAGCCCGAATGGGAAGCAAAGGTGATGGAGCTGATGGAAGCTGTTGACAACTGGATTCCCCTGCCTCCGCGCGATGTTGATAAACCCTTCCTGATGCCTGTTGAAGATGTGTTCTCAATCACCGGCCGTGGAACTGTTGCTACCGGCCGTATCGAAACCGGTATCGTTAAGGTGGGTGACGAGGTTCAGATCATGGGTCTGGGCGCAAACCTGAAGTCGACTGTAACTGGTGTGGAAATGTTCCGCAAGCTCCTTGATCAGGGTGAAGCCGGTGACAACGTAGGTCTGCTCCTCCGTGGTATCGACAAGAAAGAAATCAAACGTGGTATGGTGATTTGCCATCCGGGCGTTGTTAAACCCCACAGCAAATTCAAAGCATCTGTTTATATCCTGAAGAAGGAAGAAGGTGGCCGTCACACTCCGTTCCACAACCACTACCGTCCTCAGTTCTATATCCGCACACTCGACGTGACCGGTGAAATCACCCTTCCCGAAGGTGTTGAAATGGTAATGCCTGGCGACCACGTGGAAATCATCGTTGATCTGATTACTCCGGTTGCTTGCGACCAGGGTCTGCGTTTCGCCATCCGTGAAGGCGGCCGCACCGTAGGTTCGGGTCAGATTACCGAAATCCTCGACTAATTTGGATTGGGAATCCCGAAACGGATTCCGATGACAGAAATACAGCTCCGGCGGATGCTTGTCCGCCAGTCCAGGCGGTGTCTGCCGGAGCTTATATACGGGTTTAGCTCAGTTGGTAGAGCATTGGTCTCCAAAACCAAGTGTCGGGAGTTCGAGTCTCTCAACCCGTGCTAAAAAAACGGAAATGAAGAAATTGAAATTACTTACGAATATAGAGGAGTCTTATGACGAGTTGCGCTATAAGACTTCTTGGCCTACAAAGACGCAGTTGATCAAAAGCGCTTGTATCGTGATGTTAGCTTCCGTGATTATCGCTCTGATAATCTTCGTCATGGATCAAGTGGTTGACAACATCATGCACCTGATTTACAGTCTCGGAAAGTAATCTTTAAAGTGGTATTAATCAATGGCTGAAACAAAAAGAGCATGGTACGTTCTTCGTGCCATATCGGGAAAGGAAGCTAAGGTGAAGGAGTTGCTCGACGGAGCTATAAAAAACACTGACCTTGGCAACCATGTTTTCCAGGTGTTGATTCCCACCGAGAAGGTTCTCACCATCAAAAACGGGAAAAAGGTTGTGAAAGAGCGCAATCTTTATTCCGGTTATGTGTTTGTAGAGGCTGAACTGATCGGGGAGGTAGTGCACGAGCTGGTCAACACGACCAATGTTATCGACTTCCTAAAAGGGCGCGGAAAGGATGCAAAACCCGAACCGTTGCGTGAGAGTGAGGTTATGCGTATGCTCGGCACGGCCGACGACATCAATGAGAATCTTGAAGAGGGCGTTAACGACTACATGGTTGGCGAGATAGTGAAAGTCAACAGTGGGGCGTTCAGCGGTTTCAACGGGAAAGTGACAGAGGTGTTGCCCGAAAAGAAAAAGCTCAGGGTCATGGTCAAGATTTTCGGCCGCGAGACTCCTTTGGAGTTGGAAAATTCGCAGGTAGAGCGCGAGTGACGCGTTCACTTCCCCAGGTGGAGGTGCTGGACAAAGGGGCCGGTCTTCGGAAGAAGGGCGGCCGTTGTTGAGAAAGTTCCGAAGCCGATGAGGGAGAGCCTCGGACGGGCGGATCTTGGCAGTCCACACAGCAGTGTTTTGGACAGCCGTCGCAAGTAAAGCGCAGGATATAGTGGCGGAAAGGTGGTTACGCACCGAGCCGCCGACTTTAATCAGGCGCAATTCGTAACACCAAATAATGATTTATTAAACAATGGCTAAAGAAATTGCTGGACAGATCAAATTGCAGATTAAAGGTGGCGCAGCAAACCCTTCACCTCCAGTAGGTCCTGCGCTCGGCTCCAAGGGTATCAATATCATGGAGTTTTGCAAGCAATTCAATGCCCGCACCCAGGACAAAGCCGGAAAGGTGCTCCCGGTAATAATCACATATTACTCGGACAAAAGTTTTGATTTCATTGTCAAGACCCCCCCGGTTGCTATCCAGCTGATGGAAGTTGCAAAGATTAAGAAAGGTTCTGCGCAGCCCAACCGTCAGAAAGTTGCAGAAATCACCTGGGAGCAGGTTAAGACAATCGCTACCGATAAGATGCCTGATTTGAACTGCTTTACTGTTGAATCGGCAATGCGTATGGTTGCCGGTACGGCCAGAAGTATGGGTATCACCGTGAAAGGGGCATTCCCTGAAAACAACTAAAAACTTCAATTGACATGGGTAAACTTACAAAGAATCAAAAGTTAGCTTTAGAGAAGATTGAAGCCGGGAAAGCCTACTCGCTCGCCGAGGCAGCAGTGAAAGTTAAAGAAACGAACTATGCCAAATTCGATGCATCGTTTGACATTGATGTGCGTCTTGGCGTTGACCCCCGTAAGGCAAACCAGATGGTTCGCGGCGTTGTGACGCTTCCCCACGGGACAGGTAAACAGGTTCGTGTTCTTGTGCTCTGCAACCCCGATGCTGAATCAGCCGCTAAGGCTGCCGGTGCCGACTATGTTGGTCTGGACGAATATATCGAGAAAATCAAAGGCGGATGGACTGATGTTGACGTTATCATCACCCAACCTGCAATTATGGGAAAAATCGGTGCCCTGGGTCGTATTCTCGGCCCGCGTGGCCTGATGCCTAACCCTAAGAGCGGCACGGTGACCATGGATGTGGCAAAAGCTGTTGAAGAGGTCAAGAAGGGTAAGATTGACTTTAAGGTCGACAAGAACGGAATCGTTCACACTTCGCTGGGTAAGGTGTCGTTCACACCTGAACAGATGAGGGATAACGCCCGTGAGTTCATCAACACGTTGATTAAACTGAAGCCTTCAACGGCAAAGGGAACATATATAAAGAGCATTTATCTTTCGAGCACGATGGGTCCCGGTATCAAGGTCGACTCCAAGACCATTGACGATTAATCAAAAAACTTTTGACGACAATGAAAAAGGAAGATAAAGGAATTATAATTAACAAGATTGCGGAAACTCTCAATGAGTATAGCTGCTTCTATCTTGTTGAAACCGCCGGGCTCAATGCGGAGCGCACATCAGCTCTCCGCCGGGCATGCTCCAAGAGCGACATCAAATTGATGGTAGTGAAGAACACTCTTCTCCACAAGGCTCTTGAAGGGAAAGAAGGTGACTACAGCGAGATTTACGGGGCGCTCAAGGGAGCAACCTCGATTATGTTCTCAAATGTCGGCAATGCTCCTGCGAAACTCCTGAAGGATTTCAAGCAGAAAGACGATGTTCTTCCCCGCCTGAAAGCCGCATATGTAGAGGAGACCATTTATGTTGGTGAAGACCAGCTTGAGACCCTCTGCAGCATCAAGAGCAAGAACGAGCTCATCGCCGATGTTGTTGCCCTCCTCCAGTCGCCTGCGAAGAATGTTGTTTCGGCTCTCACCTCCGGTGGCACGAAGCTGCATGGTATACTGGAAACCCTCTCCAAAAAAGAAGACTAATAACCCAAATTTGAACAAAACAAATAAAAACATACTAAAATGGCAGATTTGAAAGCTTTTGCAGAACAACTTGTTAACCTTACCGTAAAGGAAGTAAACGAACTTGCTCAGATCCTCAAAGACGAATATGGCATTGAACCCGCCGCTGCTGCTGTAGCAGTTGCTGCCGGCCCCGCAGCCGGTGCACCCGCCGCTGAGGAGAAAACATCTTTCGATGTAGTTCTGAAATCGGCCGGTGCTGCTAAACTTCAGGTTGTGAAGCTGGTTAAAGAGCTGACCGGTCTTGGCTTGAAGGAAGCAAAAGAAATGGTTGACGGCGCACCCAGCGTGCTCAAAGAAGGTCTTGACAAGGCAGCTGCCGAGGATCTCAAAAAGAACCTCGAAGAGGCTGGTGCTGAAGTTGAGCTGAAATAATAACGTCCCTGTAGGACTACAGGAGATTCGGTTAAGTGTCTGCCGGAAGGCAGATGCTTAACCTTTTTGCGTAGAAGGGGGATAACGATTAACTTTATTTGTGAACGTTTATGTAAGTTTAGGCTTATTTAACGCAATGAAGACATTTGGAATCGGCGGATGGGAGATAGGCTTTTAAAGGCTGATAAAGGCCATCAAAGGCTGGTGAGGGCCTATGATGGCAAGTAAGGAGGGCCGCTTATTGGCTAGAAAAGGCTAATATAAGTTACCGAAGTTGGTAAGGGCGATTAATGGCTGTGGCCGGTTTAGGTATTGGCTATGAAAGGCCGCTATGGCGCCCGGCTGATGGAGTGAGGGGAGGTGGCATTCGATGGTTGGAGATGGTGGGATGGTTTTAGTGGTGAGATGGTTTGTGGTGAAGGTGTGATGGTATGTGGATTGAGGGAAGGTGATTTCTTCCGGAATTTAGAGTTTTCAAAACTATATATTTATTAGATGTCAACAACAGATAAACCCCGCGTAAACTTTGCGACGGTAAAGAACCCGCTTCCTTACCCCGATTTTCTCGAGGTGCAGCTGAAGTCGTTTAAAGATTTCCTTCAGCTTGACACTCCTCCTGAAAAAAGAAATAACGAGGGTCTCTACAAGGTTTTTGCAGAGAATTTCCCGATTGCGGACACCAGGAACAATTTCGTTCTTGAATTCCTGGATTATTACATCGACCCGCCCCGTTACTCGATAGAGGAGTGTCTGGAGCGTGGCCAGACTTACAGTGTGCCTTTGAAGGCTAAGCTGAAACTTTATTGCACTGATCCGGATCATGAGGATTTCGCAACGGTTGTGCAGGATGTTTATCTGGGCCCGATTCCTTATATGACGGATAAGGGTACGTTTGTGATCAATGGCGCTGAGCGTGTCGTTGTGTCGCAGCTTCACCGCTCGCCGGGTGTGTTCTTCGGACAGAGCACCCATGCCAACGGCACGAAGCTTTATTCGGCGCGTATCATCCCGTTCCGCGGGTCGTGGATTGAGTTTGCCACAGACATCAACAATGTGATGTATGCCTATATCGACCGTAAGAAGAAGCTGCCGGTGACAACGTTGCTGCGTGCCATCGGGCTTGAGAGCGATAAGGACATCATCGAGATTTTCGACCTTGCCGAAGAGGTGAGGGTCAACAAAGCCAATCTGAAAAAGGCCGTTGGCCGCAAGTTGGCTGCCAGGGTGCTGCGCACATGGGTTGAGGATTTCGTGGATGAGGATACCGGCGAGGTTGTGTCGATTGAGCGTAACGACGTTGTGATTGACCGTGAGACCGTGCTTGAGGAGGATCATATCCAGGATATCCTTGATTCGGGTGTGAGCACTATTCTGCTGCACAAAGAGGATGCCAACACTTCAGATTATTCGATTATCTTCAACACTCTTCAGAAAGATACATCGAACTCGGAGAAGGAGGCCATACAATATATCTACCGGCAACTGCGCAACGCAGAGCCGCCGGATGACGCGAGTGCACGCGAGGTAATCACAAACCTTTTCTTCTCGGAGAAGCGTTATGACCTTGGTGAGGTGGGCCGCTACCGCATCAACAAGAAACTGGGTCTGACCACTTCGATGGATGTTAAGGTTCTGACGAAGGAGGATATCATCGAGATTATCAAGTATCTTATCGAACTTATCAACTCGAAGACTGATGTCGACGATATCGACCACCTGAGCAACCGCCGTGTGCGCACAGTCGGGGAGCAGCTCTACAACCAGTTCGGTGTGGGTCTGGCACGTATGTCGCGCACTATCCGCGAGCGCATGAACGTGCGTGACAATGAGGTGTTCACTCCTATTGACCTTATCAATGCCAAGACGATTTCGTCGGTTATCAACACGTTCTTCGGCACTAATGCGTTGTCGCAGTTCATGGACCAGACGAACCCGCTGGCTGAAATCACCCATAAACGCCGTTTGTCGGCCCTGGGCCCCGGCGGTCTGTCGCGTGAGCGTGCAGGTTTCGAGGTTCGTGACGTGCACTATACCCATTATGGCCGTCTGTGTCCGATCGAGACCCCGGAAGGCCCGAATATCGGTCTGATTTCGTCGCTTTGCGTTTATGCAAAGATTAACGATCTCGGATTTATCGAAACTCCGTACCGTAAGGTTGCCGACGGCAAGGTTGACCTTGACAATAATCATGTGACCTATCTCACCGCGGAGGTTGAAGAGGGTAAGGTTATCGCCCAGGGTAACGCTCCGGTGCTTGATGACGGTACGTTCAGGAACCCCAGGGTGAAAGCCCGCCTGGATGCTGACTTCCCGATTGTTCCCCCGACAGAGGTGGAGCTTATGGATGTGGCGCCCCAGCAGATTGCTTCGATTGCGGCATCATTGATTCCGTTCCTGGAGCATGATGACGCCAACCGTGCGTTGATGGGATCTAACATGATGCGCCAGGCTGTGCCTCTGATGCGTTCCGAGGCTCCTATCGTAGGTACCGGTATCGAGGGCCAGCTTGTGCGCGATTCCCGCACCCAGGTTATGGCCGAGGGTGACGGTGTTATCGAGTTTGTTGACGCCACCACCATCCGTATACGCTATGACCGGACTGAGGAACAGGAGTTTGTGGCGTTTGAGGAGCCGGTCAAGGAATACCATATCCCGAAATGGCGCAAGACGAACCAGAGCACTACCATCGACCTCCGTCCGATATGCAACAAGGGCCAGCGAGTCAAGGCCGGCGATATCCTGACCGAAGGGTATGCCACGGAAAACGGCGAACTTGCACTTGGCCGCAACCTGAAGGTGGCCTTCATGCCTTGGAAGGGGTATAACTATGAGGATGCTATCGTGTTGAACGAGCGGATGGTGAAGGAGGATATCCTGACTTCCGTGCATGTTGACGAATACAGCCTCGAAGTGCGCGAGACAAAACGCGGTATGGAGGAGCTGACGTCGGATATCCCCAATGTGAGCGAGGATGCTACGAAAGACCTTGACGAGCGCGGTATTATCCGCATCGGTGCCCATGTTGTGCCGGGTGATATAATGATTGGTAAAATCACACCTAAAGGTGAGAGCGACCCGACACCGGAAGAGAAGCTGCTCCGCGCGATTTTCGGCGACAAGGCCGGAGATGTGAAGGATGCTTCTCTGAAGGCATCGCCGTCGCTAAAAGGTGTGGTTATCGGCAGCAACCTGTTTACACGTGCCAACAAGAGCGGCCGTATGAACAAGAGCGCCCAGGCGCTTCTGCCGAAGCTCGACGAGGAGTATGAAGAAAAGCTGTCGGCTCTGAAAGACCTCCTTATCAGCAAGCTGATGACATTGACGGCCGGGAAGACTTCACAGGGTGTGAAAGATTTCCTCGGCACCGACATTATCCCGAAGGGTGGCAAGTTCACTGCCGCCGCTTTGAAAGATGTTGACTTCGACACTGTTAACCTCAGCAAATGGACTGCTGACGACCATAAAAACGAACTTATCCGCGAGCTCATCGTCAACTATCTGCGCAAGTCGAAGGAGATTGATGCCGAACTGCGCCGCAAGAAGTTCGATATTTCGATAGGTGACGAGCTGCCTTCCGGCATCATGCAGATTGCCAAAGTTTATATCGCCAAGAAGCGTAAAATCGGTGTGGGCGACAAGATGGCCGGCCGCCACGGTAACAAAGGTATCGTGTCGAGGGTTGTTCGCCAGGAGGATATGCCGTTCCTTGCCGACGGTACGCCTGTTGATATCTGTCTGAACCCGCTTGGTGTGCCTTCGCGTATGAACCTAGGCCAGATTTTCGAGACCGTGCTCGGATGGGCGGGGCGTGAGCTTGGCGAGAAGTTCGCAACCCCGATTTTCGACGGTGCCACGCTTGATGACCTCAATGAATGGACAGACAAAGCCGGCCTTCCCCGTTATGGTAAGACTTACCTGTATGACGGCGGTACCGGCGAGCGGTTTGACCAGCCTGCAACAGTGGGTGTTATTTACATGCTGAAACTCGGCCACATGGTTGAGGACAAGATGCATGCCCGTTCTATCGGCCCGTACTCACTCATCACCCAGCAGCCTCTCGGCGGTAAGGCCCAGTTTGGTGGCCAGCGTTTCGGAGAGATGGAGGTCTGGGCGCTTGAGGCATTCGGCGCATCACACGTGCTTCAGGAGATTCTGACAATCAAGAGTGACGATGTCACCGGCCGCTCGAAAGCCTATGAGGCAATCGTTAAGGGTGAGCCGATGCCGCAGGCCGGTATCCCGGAATCACTCAACGTGCTTCTGCATGAGTTGCAGGGTCTGGGCCTTAGCATCAACCTCGAGCAATAATATGAGGATGTGTCATAACGGCTCATCAGGGCCTTTATGGCGCAGCCCTTCATCAACGGGGTATAACCGCCGCTATGTAGATAGGGGCTATTTTAAAGCAATAAAACTCTCTTTTAAAACAATATATGGCTTTTAGAAAAGAAAATAAGTCGAAAACGAGTTTTTCCAAGATTTCAATCGGCCTTGCATCGCCTGAGGAGATTCTGGAGAAATCGTCAGGCGAGGTTCTCAAGCCGGAGACCATCAACTACCGCACATACAAGCCTGAACGCGACGGCTTGTTCTGTGAGCGTATCTTCGGACCGGTGAAGGATTATGAGTGCCATTGCGGAAAATATAAGCGCATCCGTTACAAGGGGATTGTGTGTGACCGCTGCGGTGTTGAGGTGACAGAAAAGAAGGTGCGCCGTGAGCGCATGGGTCACATCAAGCTGGTTGTTCCGGTTGCCCATATCTGGTATTTCCGTTCGCTGCCCAACAAGATAGGCTATCTTCTCGGCATTCCGAGCAAGAAGCTCGATGCCGTGATTTATTACGAGCGTTACATCGTTATCAATCCCGGGCCTTTTGCCGAGGAGCTTTCCAAGATGGATCTGCTCTCGGAGGAGGAATATTTCGATTTCCTGGAGAAGCTGCCTGAGGATAACCGCAGCCTTGCAGACGACGATCCCAACAAGTTCGTCGCCAAGATGGGTGCGGAAGCGATTTATGACCTACTGCGCACAATCAACCTCGACGAGCTGTCGTATTCGCTGCGCCACACCGCCAATACCGACGGGTCGCAGCAGCGTAAGACCGATGCTCTGAAGAGGCTGCAGGTTGTTGAGTCGTTCCGTGCGTCGGCACACCGTAACAAACCGGAATGGATGATTCTGCAGGCTGTGCCGGTTATTCCGCCCGATTTGCGCCCTCTGGTGCCCCTGGATGGTGGCCGCTTTGCCACTTCCGACCTCAATGACCTCTACCGCCGTGTGATTATCCGTAACAACCGTCTGAAGAGGTTGATTGAAATCAAGGCGCCGGAGGTGATTCTGCGCAATGAGAAGCGTATGCTTCAGGAGGCTGTGGATTCGCTGCTCGACAACTCGCGCAAGTCGTCGGCTGTCAAGACTGATGCCAACCGTCCGCTGAAGTCTCTTTCAGATTCGCTGAAAGGTAAGCAGGGACGTTTCCGCCAGAACCTTCTCGGTAAGCGTGTTGACTATTCAGCCCGCTCGGTTATCGTTGTAGGCCCCGAGCTGAAGATGCACGAGTGCGGTATTCCGAAATATATGGCAGCAGAGCTTTACAAGCCGTTTGTAATCCGCAAACTGATTGAACGCGGCATTGTGAAGACTGTTAAATCTGCCAAGAAGATTGTTGACCGCAAGGAACCGGTTGTATGGGATATCCTTGAGAATGTGATGAAAGGTCATCCGGTGCTTCTGAACCGTGCCCCGACACTTCACCGTCTGGGTATCCAGGCGTTCCAGCCCAAGATGATTGAGGGTAAGGCAATCCAGTTGCATCCGTTGGCATGTACGGCTTTCAATGCCGACTTCGACGGTGACCAGATGGCTGTGCACTTGCCCCTTGGAAATGAGGCTATTCTTGAAGCCCAGATGCTTATGCTCGGTTCGCACAATATCCTCAATCCGGCCAACGGTGCGCCTATCACTGTGCCTTCTCAGGATATGGTTCTCGGACTGTATTACATCACCAAGCTCCGCAAGGGGGCGAAGGGCGAAGGGTCGAAGTTCTATGGCCCAGAAGAGGCTCAGATTGCCTATAACGAAGGTAAGGTTACGTTACACGCTCCTGTGAGCGTGATGGTTGACGATGTTGACGAAGAGGGCAATCCGGTCAAGCGCCTGGTTGAGAATACTTCTGTTGGCCGTGTGCTTTTCAATGAGTTCGTGCCTAAGGAAATCGGTTATGTCAATGAGCTGATTTCAAAGAAGTCTCTCCGTAACATCATCGGTAAGGTTATCAAGAAGTGCGGTATTCCCCGTTCTGCCCAGTTCCTCGACGATATCAAGAACATGGGTTATTATATGGCGTTCCGCGGAGGTCTGTCGTTTAACCTTGGTGATGTTATCATCCCGCCCGAAAAGGAAAAAATCGTTCAGGAAGGTTATGAGCAGGTTGAGGAGGTGATGAACAACTATGCGATGGGATTCATCACCAACAACGAGCGCTATAACCAGATTATCGATATATGGACGCATGTGAATTCGCGTCTGACCGACGTGCTGATGAAGCAGATGACCGAGGCCGACCAGGGCTTCAACTCGGTGTTCATGATGCTTGACTCAGGTGCGCGTGGATCTAAAGACCAGATCCGTCAGCTGGCCGGTATGCGTGGTCTGATGGCTAAGCCTCAGAAAGCCGGTGCGGAAGGTGGCCAGATTATCGAGAACCCGATTTTGGCGAACTTCAAGGAGGGTCTGAGCGTGCTGGAATACTTTATCTCTACTCACGGTGCCCGTAAGGGTCTTGCCGACACGGCGTTGAAGACTGCCGACGCAGGTTATCTGACACGTCGTCTGGTAGATGTTGCCCACGATGTCATTATCCGCGAAGAGGATTGCGGCACATTGCGAGGCCTTGTATGCCGTGAAATCAAGAACAACGATGAGGTTGTGGCTTCTTTGGGCGAGCGTATCCTTGGCCGTGTGTCGGTTCACGACATTGTGGATCCCACCACCGGGGAGATTATCGTCAAGGCCGGTGATGAAATCAACGATGCCGCTGCCGACCGCATCAATGAGTCGCCGATTGAATCGGTTGAAATCCGCTCTGTGCTGACCTGTGAGTCGAAACATGGGGTCTGCGCCAAGTGTTACGGCCGCAACCTGGCCACACACCGTCCGGTGCAGATTGGGGAGGCTGTCGGTGTGATTGCCGCGCAGTCAATCGGTGAGCCGGGTACCCAGCTGACCCTGCGAACCTTCCACGTCGGTGGTGTGGCCTCGAACATCGCTGCCGTGTCTACCATTACTTCGCGTTACGAAGGTATTCTCGAACTGGAGGAGCTGCGCACTGTGCAGACCGATGAGAAAGGTTCGGACGGCAATCCTGTAGAGGTGGTGATAGGCCGTCTGACCGAGATGCGCATTATCGACCCGACCACTAAGATGTTGCTGACGTCGGCCAATATCCCTTACGGCTCGAAACTCTATTTTAAGGATGGCGCCAAAGTGAAGAACGGCGACGTTATCTGCGAATGGGACCCCTTCAATGCCGTAATCGTGAGTGAGGTCGGCGGTAAGCTGCACTATAATAACCTGATTGAGAATGTGACTTATCGTGTGGATGCCGACGAGCAGTCGGGTCTCCGCGAGAAGATTATCATAGAGTCGAAAGACCGCACACGTGTTCCTGAGGCTTGCATCGTTGATTCTGAGGGTAATATCCTCAAAACTTATGCATTGCCTGTGAATGCCCACCTTATGTTTGAGGAGGGTCAGGAGGTTAAGCCGGGTGAGGTGTTTGTGAAGATTACCCGCTCTGCCGGTGGCGCCGGTGACATCACCGGTGGTCTGCCCCGTGTCACCGAGTTGTTCGAGGCCCGTAACCCGTCGAATCCCGCCATCGTGTCGGAGATAGACGGTGAGGTTAAGTTCGGCCGTGTGAAACGTGGTAACCGTGAGATATCTGTGACATCGAAGCTCGGTGAGGAGAAGAAATATCTCGTGCCTCTGTCGAAGCAGATTCTCGTGCAGGAGAATGATTATGTGCGTGCAGGCACACCGTTGTCTGACGGTGCCATCACCCCGACTGATATCCTCAACATCATGGGCCCGACGGCCGTTCAGGAGTATATCGTCAACGAGGTTCAGGATGTGTATCGTATGCAGGGTGTGAAAATCAATGACAAGCACTTTGAGGTGATTGTGCGCCAGATGATGCGCAAGGTCAACATTGTTGATCCGGGGGACACCAGCTTCCTTGAACAGCAGGTTGTTGACAAGCGTGATTTCATGGATGAGAACGACCGCATATGGGGCAAGAAAGTTGTGGTTGATGCCGGTGATTCAGAATCGCTGAAACCGGGCCAGATCATAACCGCCCGCAAGTTGCGCGATGAGAATTCCGCTCTGAAGCGCCGCGACCTGAAGATTGTGACTGTGCGCGATGCCGTGCCCGCTACTTCGGAGCAGATTCTGCAAGGTATTACCCGCGCCGCATTGCAGACTTCGTCGTTTATGTCGGCTGCATCATTCCAGGAAACCACCAAGGTGCTTAACGAGGCTGCCATCAACGGTAAGACAGATACGCTCGAAGGAATGAAAGAGAATGTTATCTGCGGTCATCTGATTCCCGCCGGTACCGGTCTGCGCCAATATGAACGCATCGTTGTGGGCTCACGCGACGATATCAATGATATTGTTGTGAGTGAGGAGGATGTAAACCGTCGTCCCGCACCTGAAGCTATCGGATAATTGTGAAGTTCCACCCCCTTGGGGTGTGGGGTATTTAAACATATCCTACACATAAGAGAGTGCAACCATAGATAGGTTAAAAGCCGTTTTCACCCGGGAAATGGGTGAAGACGGCTTTTTTGTTTTGCGGTTTGGAGAAAAATGATTACCTTTGCATCGCTTTGGAGATGTGTAAACTTCATCCTGAGCGATTCGGGGCGTAGCGCAGTCCGGTAGCGCACCTGGTTTGGGACCAGGTGGTCGCAGGTTCGAATCCTGTCACCCCGACTTATTTCAGACAAACAGGTGCGATTCATCGAATCGCACCTGTTTGTCTATGGTTTTCTGTGTGGTGTTTGGGGCTCAAACCGAAATTCTGAGCATTATCCGGAGTTATGTATCCTCAACACAAATGCTGCGATAGAAAGCCTGAACCAGCGGTTAAAGACTCTTTTAAGGAATCACAGCGGAATATCAAGCCAACGTAGAATGAAGCTGTTGGAGGAATATATTGCGCGGCACTATTAATAACTGTAACGAAATAGTTGTCGCATAAATTAGCAGCCTATTTTTTTGCAATTAGAGGCATTCCGTTGTTTACAAAACACTTTTTCAGCCTACTTTTTTGCAATTAGTCCTCAATCCGCTGATCCGAAATACCGTGTGATAATTTTAATCCGGAACTTTGCAACACCTCCCTGCTTCCCCACCGCAATATGGCAACACCTGCAACCGGTCTGCATTCAGGCTCGGTCGCAGGTGTTGTCATAAATTTATAGATTACAGGCTGTCTGTCTCACCGGGGAGACAGTAGCGTTTATTTGCGTGGGTGTTTGCCTTTGAGATGGTCGGGCATTTGGTTATCGAGTTCGTAAATGCGGGCAATCTGTTTCTGGGTCAGGAATTTGCTGTATTCGGCGTAATACTTCTTGCGCAAGTCGAGCATTTTCCCGCTTTGGTCGAGTTTCTGCGTGATCGACTGGCGTATCTCTTCTTCAGATTTGTTGCTGAGCGGTTCTTTGTGCTGCCGTTTGCGTTGTTTGGCGCGTTGCTCCTTGTTTTTATTGTTGTTGTCGGAGCGCAACTGCCTCATCTCCTTGTGGTAGTTGCTGTATGCGTCGATGAATTTGCTGGCTGTGGCATCGTCGAGGGCTATCTCTGTGGCAATGCGTTTGGCCCTCATCTGCACCCGTTGTTCGCGGTCGGGGGCTTTTCTGTTTTCTTGTTGGGGGATGGCCGAAGCCTGGACTGAAACCAACGCAACTGCAATGGCAATCATTGATGTCTTGATGAAACTCTTCATATGTAATTCTATGGGGTTGTTAAACGTGTTGTTAGATCCTTGCAAGGGGGGCACGCGGAGTGCTATGTAACGCCACCGGTGTTCATGGCGATTTCTCTGCACGCCTATTATAATAACCCCCGAAAGTCCGAAAAGTAAAAACAGAGTATCAAAAACAGTTCGTATGTGCATTTTGGCGGTAAATGTCGGCGGGGGGCGGTTTGGGTGGTTGTTGGGAGCTTTTTGGGGATTTCGGCTTGAGCCGTTAAAATCGAGAAATGCGGCAACAAAATGGCACCCCGTAAAGAGTGCCATACTAACAGATTATGCTATTTTGTAATCGTTTCTAACTATATCGTCATTTCCCGATGCAGAAGTGGTTAATTTGCTGATATACAGACAAGTGTAAATCTAATCCGTACAAGTAACGTGAATTTTCCATGGTTGTAAGTTGCTAACTGTCTGCTACTTAAATCATTACAAGCCGCATTTGCCTCACCTCGCGCTGATTTCATAGGTGTTCGGCGATTTTCAATTGCCAAACCGACAACAGTGACTCAATACAAAGTTTGCTATAATAATCCGATTATCAATGGAATATAGCAACTTTAACTTTTCGCGACATACAGATGTGCATACAAACAGATACGTTATCTCATGTCTTTTTGCTTATTGAATCTTACGTCCAATGATTAATTTTTATCCTATATATATGTCGGCCAACTGTTGCCGTGCCCATTTTCGCAAGGAAGAGCATCCGGCGCCTCTAAAACTTTTAGTCACTGACATTTTCATATTATTAATCCATGCTTTACGTTGAGAAATATCATAAGAATTAATGTTGGATTTGAATTCCATGACCATGTTTTGAATTTTATCCCTGTTAAACAGATTCTTAATCGCTTGTTCTTTTTTGTGATTTAAGTCAGGGCAATGGGTTAGCAACTCACTTTCTGTATGTTTATCAGATTTCCCCTCAATAGACTTAAGAAAATTCAGAAATTTACCTATTTCTAAAAATCGTTCTGTCAGAAATTTTATTTGAATATTAGCTGATTCATCCTCTTTTGACATTTCTTTCAGATCAGCTATTAATTCTTCCGCAGTTTCGATTAAACGCTCGGCAGCTTTGTAGTTGACACAATTAATAAATATACATATGCGAGAATAAATATGATGGAGCTTATTGCACATATCGGGTATTTGTAATTCATCGGTTGAGTATGGATGAAAAATTATTTGAGATAGATTGCCATCATAACTGTCAAATGAATTAAGACGGTGATTTGAGACCCTTTTCATTGATATCACGGCATTACGAACCTCTTTTCGCCCATAATAGTATTTCGTCTTTATATTCCATATCTGTTTTGAGGTTAGTGTAATGTCTATGATAAAAGGTTCAAATTCTCTTTTAAGATGAATGCCCGAATCTGATGAGACGAAACATAATCGAGTGATATCGGCTCCAGTCCTGTCAACTTGAATACCGTAGTTCGTAGAAAGATAGTTTTCAATCTGCGGGAATGCGCAATATTCATGTAGCACCCAGATTTCCTCATCTTTTAACGGATTAGCATACTCCACATTGAACAGAGCCTTTAGTCCGTTTCCAGATGGAGACGTCCATACGCTTATGACATGACAATCAGATTTTAATTGAGATTTTACAAGTTCAATTGTTTCTAATTTATCAATATCAACAACAATTAATGATGTGTACCCACTAATGTCAAATTTGTATCTATTCCCGGATGCAATTCCAGTGAAAATATATGCGGGCAGTTGCTTTTTCTTTGCTCTGTATGATTGAATATCATTATTTCTGAGTAAACGGCGGATATTGTTAATTTGTTTCGCGTAAGTGTTGGTGCGGATAGAGTTAAGTGCCTCAAACAATGTGATAGACCTATATGATTTCGTCTGTATATTAGGACAAAATGAAATACGCTTGTTTAGAATGTCTCTGGTTTTCATTTATTCTTTTTTTGTTGAGGCTTCGATATTACAAAATATTAGGTATAAAGATGCGCGTACAAAACGGACTAAAAATATGTTTTGACTGCGAACAGGAATTGGTCGATGAAAATGCGTTTGAAGGCTGCGATATTGTTTTGCTCGTAGAACATCAGCATTGCCTTTTTGTAGTCAATTGAATCTACCGTGCGGAATGAAATCGGGCAATAGCCGTTGGCGATTAGAATGCCGTTGCTCACTATTCGGGCTGTGCGTTTGTTGCCGTCGGTGAACGCCTGAATGTAGCTGAGTAAAACGAGTGCAAGCAGAGCTTTCTCAAATATATTGCTCTTGCTGTTTATGAGTCGTACTGTATCTTCAAGAGCCTCGCGAATTTGAAACTCATTGTCAAGCGGAGTGTAGTTTGTTCCGGTAATACCGACTCGACGGTGACGGATGTTTCTCTCAACGCCTAATTCTTTTGTAAGTAGCGCATGAATCTCCTCAATACGAGCGACTGTCAAATCTTTAAGATAGTCCGGCACATCAAGAATAAAGTCGAGCGCATCCTTGTGATTGAGTAGCATCACGGCCTCCTCCTTGGTCTTTCCGCTTGCCGTTTGTTTCTCTTTCAGCAGCCTTTCAGTTTCAAGTAAAGAATAAGTGTTGCCCTCTATCTGCGAAGATTTCCATGACAAATCGATTCCGAGACGTTCCATCTCTTTACGATATTCCAACTCTGACATTTCCGAAAGATGCTGACGGAAGAGTTTCTGTGCGTCATCAAGACGTTGCAGTTCCTCATCGGTGAATAAATCCACCTTTGGAAGAATTTCATTTATGAGTTCAAAATTGAACGATTCCTGCACCTGACGCTCGTCGACATCCTTGTCGAAGTATGTGCCAAGGTTCAACACCATAGTCACATGAGCCTGCGGAGTAAGTCTATAACGAGTAGCCGGACCACGACCGACAACCTCTATGTGTCCTTTAGCGACGCCATCGGCAATCAATCGTTTGAGTGTTGCCGGGCTTGGGGCATTGGTCAATGACGAGCCTATTTCAGCACGTGATGCCTCCGGATTGTAGTGAAGGAACTGAAGGATTTCAATTTCTTGAGTCATGTACGAAAATTTTATCGGCTCAAAATTACTAAAATTTATTGGAAAATCGGCTCAATTTGAGCCGATTTTTGTCATATTAGCACTTGATTTGAGCCGATATATTCATAGTGTCTATGAACTATAACTTCTTTGACGCCCGTTGGCGATGTTTCAGACTTAAATCTTGCAGATTGCGTCCGAGGGTATCCTCCTTGGCAATCAAAAGAAGATCGTCATCAAGTTGCAGAGCATAAAGAACACGGGCATAGATTCCGATTGAAACCGTAGGAGAGCCTTTCTCGATGCGGTTCACAGTGAGAGGCGAACAGGTCGCACGTTCTGCAACCTGCGCAATAGAGAGATTGCGACGCAGCCGAGCGAGCTTAATCTGCTCGCCCATAAGAGCCATTTTCTGCTCCAGTTTCCGGGGCAATTTAGTACCCATAGTGTTCTTTGCCATTGCCTGTATTTTAAGAAGTGCAAAGTGTCTAAACGGATGACTTTGCCACACTCAATCTATTTTTTAATACCGTAAAGATAATAAAAATATTTATTATATGATATATTGAGCGATTAACAATTGCGGGTAATAGAAACTCATCACTCTGACCTATGACCTAAATACAGTGTTACACTGCCAACAAAGTTATAATTTTACCCGTTTATTAAGCGCATCGACAATCTTGGATTCCTCGCCATATCCGACTGTTGAAAGGCGCAGTAGTGGAAGACCATATAATTCAAGGATTTTGTCTTTCATGCGGTCTCTTTGAAACTGTTCGGTCTTTTCATTATGGAAACTATAACCGTCTGTCTCAATCGCAAGAAGAGGCTCTTTTGTAACTCGATTGATAATCAAGAAGTCGATATGCGTTGCCGGATGCAGCGCATATCTTCTCTCCCGTTCCGACAAGCCCTGTGTGTCGTTTATGAGATATCGCACAGGATAATGGCAAAGAGCCTTGATGTGGGACAGATGAGGATAACTTACTCGGATTTTTTCAATCAAATCAAAAGTCAAATTCTCCGAATCGTATTCGGATACGGGTCCGTTATTGCGGTTATACGCATGAATTTGAGAGAAAAGATAATCAAAGATAGAACGAAGATTGCTCTGTATAACAACACCTTGCTGATATTTAATGTAATTGATTAAATCATGGATGTTGCCATTCAGTTCCTGAGGGTTTCCGGAAACGACAAGGCAAAATTTATTTTTTGCCCGTGACACTGCAACATTCAAAAGATTGGCATTATCAGTAAATTCGGTAATAGAATCATCGGTAACGCTCATAATGATGGTGTCTTTCTCACGTCCCTGATATTTATGTACCGTAGCGACCTCTATTTCGGGAATCTGAGAACGAAATTGATTAACCTGACTATTATATGGAGCGATAATACCCATATTCTCAAAATTATCAAGCAACGTCATTAACTCGATTTTTACAGCGTCGATTTCACGTTGGTTATAGTGTCCTCTGCAATGCTGTCCGGGAGCGGTCGCGAGGACTAACAGATGTTTTTCGGCATCGTTCCGCTTTGTCATGATGAGCAGATTTCCGCCATAAAACTTTTGGTTGCAAAAGTTGATTATGTCGGGATGACAACGGTAATGTTCACGAAGCAGTGTCTCCGGAACGTTTGGAATTGTAGCCAATACTGAACTTAAGAAGCTGTGATTGGCGGCATCGTATGAATCGGGTATATTTGTTAATTTCCTAATCTCATCCAATTTTACTCTGTCATCTTCGGTAATGACGTTAGGCAGTTGCATAGTATCTCCCACAATAACTGCATTTTTTGCGCATGTTAAGGCCAACAGACCGGTTTCGACCGAAACCTGTGATGCCTCGTCCATAATAACATAGTCAAAGAGTGTGTCACTATTGAAGCAGTTCTTGGACGAGAATGTGGTACTAAGAATAATAGGATAATTGGCTAATACAGATTCCCCTTTGTTGAATAATTCCGCAACTGAATCTATAATTGGTCGTTCCGATTTATATCGTCGGGCTAAAGACGCTTTAAGAATTGCCATTGAACTTTCAGTCAGAGACTTCATTAAGGCCTCGGCATTAAGTTGCGACAGTTGGGTTTCTAAATTTTCAATCTCAGATTTAAGCTCATGGACTCTACGGATATAGAATAGCCAATCAAGCAGTGATATGATCCGGGGCATTGAATCCGGTGTCAATTCCTCCTTTATGTCAAAGGATAACCTAAGGCGTAATTCAAGACTGAATTTACTCCAAAGACGTTTGAATCGTTGCACGAAATCTTTTGAGTCATGCTGATATTTTATTGAAAAACTCTTTATTCGGCCTAATATTTTGAGAATTTTGGATGAGGATGTCTTGACTTCTTTATTGCTGAATTTATCCGGTTGCTCCTCCTTATAATGAGACATTTCGATGTCTATCTCGGCCAATTCCTGACGGCACACTGCCAGTCTTTCTTGCAGGGTAAAAATTTCTTCGACTTTCTCTACGCTGTCCTTGACTTCCCGGTGTGCACGGTTCGTCTCTATAGAGGTCTTATGCCACGTAGGGAGATCCTGATTCAAAGGCGGTTGATTCGCAATAAAAGCTTCTTTATTCTCTTTTTTGCCTAATGAGGCAACCAGAAAATCAAGCCCGTTTTTAGAGAGCTTTTCCAATACATTCTCTGTCGCAGAGTTATTATTGGAAACCACTAAAACAGATTTCTTATCTTTCAATAGGTTCGCGATAATGTTGAGGATAGTCTGAGTCTTACCTGTACCCGGAGGTCCTTGGATAACACTTATCTGATTGGT
>Ga0137298_10021_pt1 | contig 138667 bp, 109 predicted proteins | sample RamsorincwithD2O_2_FD_97182 | JGI IMG/M metagenome (GOLD analysis project Ga0137298, IMG submission 97182) | Mouse cecal microbial communities from Vienna, Austria - Glucosamine amended with D2O | ecosystem: Host-associated > Mammals > Digestive system > Large intestine > Cecum | place: Austria...
TTATGTTTGAAAACTTTATATCCAAGCGTTCATGGGCAAATGTATAACATATTTTTTATAATTGCAACACTTTTTCGTTACTTTCACCTAAAAGCTGATTAAGAACATATTTTAAAGGCTGTTTTGAATAAAATATGTATTTTTTCACTATGAGATGAAACATTTTCAAGTTTATGTGTTATAGTCGTAAATGGTATTTTTATTTTTTTAAACTTATGAAGAAGTTATTTCTCTCTGTAGCGGTTGTCGCTACTATCGTCATGGCTGCGTGCTCAACAACTGAAAAAGCCAAGGATGAAGGTGCCGATCTTAAGGCAAAAATCGAAAGCTGTACCAATCCGGACAGCATGAAAGTTTACGTACAACAGGCTCAGGCCTATGCTGAAAAATTAATCAAGGAAGGCAAGGACAGCGCAGCACAGGTTTATCTGCAGGAAGTAGCTCCGGTTATAGCCGCAAAGGATCCGTCGGCCACACCAGTTATGGACAAGATCAAGAATGCTACCGACTCTGTTGTCGATAATGTCAAGGATGCCGCAGAAGTTGCCGGCGACTCCATAGCCGCTAAAGCATCTGATGTAAAAGATGCTGTGAGTGATAAGGCTTCTGACGTCAAGGATGCTGCCGCCAAGGCGGTAGACAATACCAAGGCCAAAGCCGCAGAGGCAGCCCAAAATGCCGCCGACAAGGTAAAAGAGGCTCTTGGGAAATAATAACAACAATCCGTTTTACTTACAATGAAGCATGGACATCCGAGGGTGTCCATGCTTTGTTCATTATGCAGTTTATGAGTGAGTCTCGACCTTTGAAGTGGCGGGCAGAGAGTCATTGCGTTCGTCTACAGCCTCGACAACGGCACGACCGAGAGTCATAAACGCTTCGCCGGTTATCGACTCCCTGAGCGCGATAGGCTCCCCGCTGTCGCCGCCTTCACATATAGAACCGACTATGGGTATCTGGGCGAGCAGCTTTACCTTCAGCCGGCGGGCAAGTTCCACAGCACCGTCCCGGCCAAAAATATAATAGCGCTCGTCAGGATGAGCAGCCGGAGTAAACCACGCCATATTCTCCACAATACCAAGTACGGGCACATTTACCTTATCATCAGTAAACATGCCTATGCCTTTACGTGCATCGGCCAAGGCCACTTCCTGCGGCGTACTTATAATTATAACTCCGGTAATGGCAAGAGTCTGCACCAAAGTAAGATGTATATCGCTCGTGCCGGGAGGCATGTCTATAAGGAAATAATCAAGATCGCCCCACATACCCTGCGTAATAAGCTGATTAAGCGCACGTGACGCCATGGCTCCGCGCCATAACGCCGGCGCGTCACGCTCCATAAGAAGGCCTATCGACAACAGCTTCACACCGTAGCGTTCAATGGGCACGATATAATCCTGCCCCCCCACTTTCTCCATATAAAGAGGCTCGTCCTCTACACCAAACATCTTGGGCACAGAGGGGCCGAAAATATCTGCGTCGAGCAACCCGACCTTATAACCTAGCCTCGCGAGAGCCACGGCAAGGTTACTTGCCACAGTCGACTTGCCTACACCACCCTTGCCCGACGACACGCCGATAATATTTTTCACACCGGGAAGCGGGTTTTCAGGTTTAGGAGCCGGACCGCTATTGCGGAATTTGGCAGCGATGCGGCCCTTAATATCCACTTCGGGCGATATGAAAGTAGTTATGGCGGTCTCGGCCGCCTTGACAACCGACTTCACAAAGGGGTCGGTAGGTTTGTCAAATATCAGGGAAAAGCTCACTGTATTGCCGTCAATACGTATATCGTCCTCAACCATGCCGAGTTCGACTATATTTTTCCCGTTGCCGGGATAACGCACCGTAGCAAGTGCGTCAAGTATAAGTTTCGGATAAATAGGCTCCATATTGTTATATTTATTGTTTGTCATTGTTTTTAATACGCACCTGCGGGTTGCAAAGTTCGGGGCATTGCAACTCCCCGCGTGAGAAACTGCGATATGTGTCGGGTTCTATCTCTACTTCCGGTTCGGAGAGTTCACCCTGCGCCGGCAAATTCCATGATATATACTTTATGGTCAGCCCGCGGTCAAGCCACTGCTGCTCGTAAAAAGTGCGTATGCCGAGAATATCGTCGACGCCCTGCGGATTGCCATACAGATCGCATGTGTCGGCAAGAAGCGGCAACGAATTATGACGGGCCATAATGCCTGTATAAGTATACAGAAACGGGCTGTCGGTCTTCAGATGCACCCGGCCTCCGTCCTTAAGGACCTCTCGGTAAAGTCGCATAAATCGCGTACCTGTCAGGCGTTTGTTGACTTTCTTCATCTGCGGGTCGGGAAACGTTATCCATATCTCGTCTACCTCCCCGGGAGCGAAAAAGTATGGCAACAGCTCTATGCTCGTACGCAGAAATGCGGCATTTCCCATCTTACGGTCGCGTACCTGACATGCACCCGACCACATCCGCGCACCCTTTATGTCTATACCGATAAAGTTTTTATCGGGAAACCGCGAGGCAAGACCTACCGTATATTCACCCTTGCCGCAACCAAGCTCGAGTATGACAGGATTGTCATTGTGAAAGTAATCAGAATGCCAACGGCCCTTCATAGGGAATCCCTGCTCCTTCAATACGCTGAAAGGATACTGAAAGACACACTCCATCGACTCCATGTCGCTAAATTTTTTCAACTTGTTTTTTCCCATGTTAAACTACTTTATCGTTCAGACACAATCCTGAATATTAATAATACGTTCCACCACATAAAGCGCGCATATGTCATTGATAGCCACGTCCATGTCATCATAATTGCGGTTTTCGCTCCGCAACACCACTTTTGACGGATCTTCCTGATGACGCCGCACATACTTCACCACCCTACGGTTTTCCATAACCACGACATATATCTGCCCCCACAATATGTTCTGCAGATCACTCTGAGGCAAAAAAGCCACATAACCGCCATTGTTAATTTTCGGCATCATAGAGTCGCCCTTGGCCCTGACCACAATCCATTCGGGATTCAGATTGGGGAAATTAAGCCGGCCTATGACATTCTCCTCTGTAAACGCACGCGTCATCTCGGTACATCCGGCAGCCACATCTATATCGTAAACCGGAATACCCTCGTTGATACACGACACCGCTACCTCTCCCGACGACACGGACATAGCCCGCGACACTTTGTCGAACGGCAATCCCTTACCGTCGCGCAACCAGTCTTTGGATATGTTCAGGTTCACGACTATGCGGTTGAGCAGAGCCTCGCTGACAGGCAGTCGCCCGCTAAGGTACTTTGACACATTGGAGGCGTCTATGCCAATCGTTTTCGCAAGTTGTGACTGCGAGAGATGCTGCAACTGCATTATATGCCTTATACGGCCTATTATTGCATCCTGAGAGTGTGATGTTTCCATAATTGAGGTGGTTTTACATTGCAAAAATACTTCAATAATTGCAATAATGCAAGTCGGCATACTATTATTTTGTGCATGCCTAATAAAAAACAGTTATATTTGTTTGTCAATAAGATAAAAGGTAACTTTGCGCGTCCTTTTAAACAATAACAAAATGTCAACTTACACAGAAGACCAACGCAAAGTGACCACTCATCGCCTTATCGAGATGAAATCCCGCGGCGAAAAGATAGCCATGCTTACAGCCTACGACTTCTCAATGGCAAAACTCATTGATGAAGCCGGCATGGATGTTATACTCGTGGGCGACTCCGCCTCTAACGTCATGGCAGGCAACATAACCACCCTGCCCATTACCCTTGACCAGATGATATATCATGCCAAGTCAGTGGTAAAAGGCGTCAAGAGAGCGCTTGTGGTGGTAGACCTGCCATTCGGCAGTTATCAGGGCAACAGTAAGGAAGCACTTGCTTCGGCAATAAGAATCATGAAAGAAAGCCATGCCGAAGCTGTGAAAATGGAAGGAGGAGCTGAAATACGCGAATCTATCGAACGCGTTTTATGTGCCGGCATACCCGTCATGGGGCATCTCGGACTCACCCCGCAGTCCATCAACAAGTTTGGCACCTATGCAGTGCGCGCCAAAGAGGAGGCCGAAGCCGAGAAACTCGTCGCTGACGCCAAATTGCTTGAAGAGATAGGCTGCTTCGCTCTCGTTCTTGAAAAAATACCGGCGCAACTCGCCACACGCGTAGCAGCCGAGGTGTCGATACCCGTAATCGGCATTGGCGCCGGAGGAGGCGTTGACGGTCAAGTACTCGTCATGCACGATATGCTTGGCATAAACAAAGGCTTCTCACCGCGCTTCTTACGCCGTTACGCCGACCTGTCGACAGTCATCAACGACGCCGTGGCCCACTACATCGATGATGTCAAAACCCGCGATTTTCCCAACGAGAAAGAACAATACTGATTTCTCGACCCGCTTTTACGGTATAGGCGCTGCTCAGGCACTACCGCAAGTTCATCACGGAGCACTACAGAATTGTTGTGCTCCGTGTTATGTGATACATAAATACCGCGTGCTGACTCACGTCCATACGCCTTATGAATTCCCTGATTTTATGACGGGGCGTCATAAAATTTCGTAAAATCGGGGTTATGTAATTAAAAGTAGATACCTATACCCGACATTTAATAAAAAACTTTTGTATTTTTGCCATTCAAACAACGTTTCAACCGATGACAAAGAACGAAGCCGCACCACAGCCCTCTGCCGAGAAATGGACCGAGATAACGCTTCTTCCCGAGTGGGAGGAGGAATACTATCTCGTATATACGGCAAAAAAATACGGAAAATGGGTGATGCTCAAGACCCTTAAGCCGGAATATGCCGACCACCCCGACTTTATGGCGATGATTGAAAAAGAGTTTGAAGTACGTTATAACCTCGCCCATCCCCACATCGTCATGATCAACGACTTCGAGGAGATACCCGGGCTGGGCAAGTGCATCATCACCGATGACGTATATGGCGACTCGCTCCGCAAATTGATGAACGAAAACAAGGTGACTCCGGAGATAATACAAAAGTTACGCCACGACCTTCTTGATGCAATCGACTACATACAGGCCAATCACATCGTACATCATCCGATACGTCCTGAAACTATAATTTTCACAGAGAATATAGGCAATCTGAAACTGATAGACGTAGGCTTTGATCAATTGAAACACATGGAGCCGGCCGACATGTCGGAAGACATATATAACTACGGCCTCGTACTCAACGAAGCACTCGACCATGTGGAGGGTAAGAACACACTACTCCGCAAAGTGGCCAAAAAGTGCATGGAGCCTGATCCCGACAAGCGTTACCGCGATGTTCAGGACCTGCACCTCGCACTTGAACACCGGTCAAGCAATCAACTATACGTCTTACTGATTGTTTTTCTTTCATTGATGATCGTAATGCTCGCTTGGTTAAACACCCGCCATCCGGCATCGGCCGACAATCGACCGTCGATTGAAAACGTAAAATAGCTATCACAATGTCAGTTGAAATAAGAGAAATCGACTCTACCCGATCGCAGCTCAAGGAGTATGTCAAGTTTGGCATAGACCTGTATAAAGGCAATGACTTCTTTGTACCACCACTTATATACGACGAAATAGACACATTGTCGCCCGACAAAAATCCGGCTTTCGAGTACTGCACGGCAAAGTCATGGATGGCTTATCGCGACGGCAAACCCGTAGGCCGCATAACCGGCATCGTGAACTCAATCGTCAACGACCGCACAGGATCGCACGATCTGCGCTTCGGCTTCATGGACTTCATAGACGATGACGAAGTAGTCGACGCACTGTTCAACGAACTGATGCGATGGGGCAAGTCGCAGGGTCTAAACTCCATCGTAGGTCCAATGGGCTTCAGCGACATGGACCATGAAGGCATGCTCACCTATGGCTTTGACGAACTCGGCACTATGGCCACTATATACAACTACCCATATTATCCGCGCCATATGGAACGCCTCGGCTTCAGAAGTGATGCCGAATGGGTGGAATACCGCATGACCGTTCCCGACAGAATTCCCAACCAGCTTCAGCGCGTAGGCGACATAGTAAGGCGCAAATACAGACTTCGCACCATAAAGTTTACAAGTTCAAAAAAGCTGAAAGAGCAGTATGGACAGGCACTGTTTGAACTCATCAACGAGGCATATGACAGTCTGTACGGCTACTCGCCCCTGACAAAAAGGCAGATTGACTACTACATAAGCATATACCTTCCCATTCTGCGACTTGAAAATGTGTGTGTCATAGTTGACGCCGACGACAAATTGGTGGGAGTGGGAATATCCATTCCGTCGCTGTCGCGGGCGCTGCAGAAGTCGCGCGGACGGTTGTTTCCGTTTGGCTGGACACATCTGCTAAAAGCACTCTACCGCCCCAACGACACTGTAGACCTTCTGCTCGTGGCTGTAAAACCAGAGTATCAGAGCAAGGGTGTGAACGCACTGCTATTTACCGACCTGATACCGGTATATATTAAAAACGGCTATCGATGGGCAGAGAGCAATCCCGAACTTGCCGAAAACGAAAACGTGCAGCAACAGTGGAAGTTTTTTGAACGTCGCCAACACCGCCGCCGCACCGCTTTCCGTAAAGACATACCCGATAAACTCTAAAAACGGGTGTAGTACAGTTCTACGCCCATATAGTCATCATATAGAATCAGGTTGGCAGGCCCTTCCATGTCCCAGCCATAGTCCCACTCATCGCCGTTCTGAAAGTATATCTCCACTTCATAGTCATCCCAGTCCCAAGTAAAACTGTATGAACCGCTGAAGTCACTGTAAGTGCCCCAGCCGTCGCTATCAAAAATGAACCGGCTGCTTCCGTCATCCTGAATCCAGCTTCCGAGAAACGGAGCGTTTATCGGATCATAGTCCTCGTCATCGCATGACACCAAGCACACCGATAGCACCGTAAGCATAATCCCCAATAAAAAGGTCTTCTTCATACTGTCTTTAATTAATGTTATAATCTTAAAGATGCGTTTAATTTTTCAACAAATTTAGTGTAACTTTGTTGAATTACGATTAAAAACAGTCAATGAATTTAACCTCGCTCGTCCGACCGCATTTTTTGAAGCGGATCGGCGCTATAACATATACAACAATGCATGCTCGGGACACACAACGCTCGCAGCTCGGCATGCTGTTGAAAAACGCCCGCGACACACTCGTCGGAGAGCGCTACGGTTTTGTTAACATAAATTGCTATGACGACTACAGAAGCCATGTTCCGGTAAGCGGGTATGCCGACATAAGGCCGTTGGTAGAGCGCATGATAGCAGGTGAAAAGAATATACTGTGGCCAGGAACAACCCGACGTTTTGCCCAATCGTCAGGTACCTCTGACGGAAAAAGCAAATATATACCCGTCACCGCCGACTCGCTGCGCCGCAACCACTATCAGGGCGGCAGCGATGTAGTGAGCACTTACCTTAATCTCTATCCGGACAGCCGCATGTTTGACGGAAAAGGCTTCATACTCGGAGGCAGTTTTGCCAACGAGCTCACACTTCCCGCAGGAGTAAAAGTAGGCGATCTGTCAGCCAACCTTATCGATGCCATCAGCCCGCTGGTCAATCTTGTCAGAGTTCCGTCAAAGCGCATAGCCCTCATGGAAGACTGGCGGCAGAAACTTCCTGCACTTGTCAAAGCGTCGATGCGCAGCGACATCACTAATATATCGGGCGTACCGTCATGGTTTCTGACCGTGCTTAAAGAAGTCATAACCGCCGCCGGAGCCGCAACCATACATGATGTATGGCCACATCTTGAAGTCTTTTTCCATGGCGGCATATCGTTCAAGCCTTACCGCGAGCAGTATGCACACATCACCGACCGCTCACGGATGCGTTATATCGAAACCTACAACGCTTCAGAGGGTTTCTTCGCCGTACAGTCTGAAATCGACGACCCGTCGCTGCTTCTGCTTCTTGACTTAGGCATATTCTACGAATTCATCCCTACCGACGAAGTCGACGACAAGTTTCCCCGGGCTCTTCCGGCATGGGAGGTGAAAGAAGGGCATACTTACGCCATGATCATCACATCATGCAACGGGCTGTGGCGCTATGCACTGGGCGACACCGTGACAGTAGTATCGGTGAATCCGCTCAAAATAATAATATCGGGACGCACCAAGCACTATATCAATGCATTCGGTGAAGAGTTGATGGTATACAATGCCGATGCCGCCATAGCCTCGACATGCCGTGAACTCGACTGCGCCATAACCAACTATACCGCTGCTCCGGTTTATGCCGGCGACAAGTCGAGAGGTCGCCATGAATGGCTAATCGAGTTCAACCGGGAGCCTGACGACATAGAGGCTTTTGCCGACACTCTCGACCGCCATCTATGCCATGAGAACTCCGACTATCAGGCAAAACGCGCGGGCAATCTGTTTTTGGACCGGCTAAGTATAGTCAAAGGGCGCCCGGGAGTCTTTGACGAATGGCTCGCCTCAACAGGAAAACTCGGCGGGCAACGCAAAGTACCGCGGCTAAACAACGACCGACGCGTTATAGACTCGCTACTACATCTTAATAATATGAAATAATATTTTTAACAACAGTTATTATGAAATACTACCGATCTATACTTCTTGCACTGCTGATTGCGACAGCTACCGTGGCCGGAGCAAAAGCACGATACGTTTTCTATTTTATCGGCGACGGCATGGGCATGGGCCATGTCAATGCCACACAATACTACAACCGCATGGTGCTTGGAAACGAAGAGCCGTTGCTTATGATGCAGTTTCCTGTAGCCTCACATGCATGGACCTACTCCGCCTCATCGCCAGTGACCGACTCTGCAGCGGCCGGCACAGCACTGTCTACCGGCTTCAAGACCAACAACTACATGATAGCCATGTCACCCGACTCAACCACCCACTACAAGTCCATAGCCCGCACACTCAAGGATGAAGGCTGGGGAGTGGGCATACTCACGTCGGTAGCACCCGACGACGCCACCCCCGCGGCATTTTACGCCAATCGTCTTGACCGCGGAATGCACGCCGGCATTGATGAAGATGCCATAAAGTCAGGCTACGAATTCATGGGCGGAGCCTCATTGCGTGGACTTAAAGACAGTGAAGGACACCCCAACGCAGCGGCCGAAATGCTCAAAAAATCAGGAATAAAAATATTGTACGGCACAGACGGATACGAGAACACAGATGCCGAACGGCTGATAATCCTAAGCCCGGAGGGTGTATGGGGCAACAATAATGACATCGGCTATACAATCGATTCTATACCCGGGGCATTGACCCTGCCTGAACTCACCCGCGCCGGTCTCGCCCAAGTGAGCCGTCGTTCTCCCGACCGCTTCTTCATGATGATCGAAGGGGGCAACATAGACCATGCCGCACATGCCAACGACCCCGGAGGTGTGATAAAAGAGATATTAAACTTTCAGGATGCCATAAAAATAGCCTACGATTTTTATTTGCAACATCCTGACGAGACTCTTATCGTAGTCACGGCCGATCATGATACAGGTGGCATGGCCTTGTCACGCAAGACCAAAGGCGGCCTCGGCCTTATCGACAACCAGCGCATAAGCAAAGACCTCCTAACCGACTACTGCCGCAACCTGCTCGAGAATAACACACCTGTTACATGGGAGGAGATGAAGTCGATGCTCTCGGACAAACTCGGCTTATGGGGAGCAATACCCTTAGACGAAAAAACGACCGAAAGTCTGCACAATACATTCAACCGCACATTTATCGAGCGTACGGCACTGAGTGAAAAGGCATTATACAATGTATATAATGCATTTGTAGTAGAAATATTCAAGATATATAACAAACAAGTGGGCACCGCTTTCATAAACAGCAGCCATACGGCCAATCCCGTACCGGTATTTGCCATTGGAGCTGGAGCTGATAAATTCACCGGCGTAAACAACAATACCGACATACCCAAGCTGATATACGAAGCCACGCGATGACATCATCGCACAAGCGCTTGACGGCAGTGTCAGTCAGGCGATGAAAGACTTTTGACCAACTCCATGACATAAGGAGTTGACTTTATAGAGTCGGCCTGTAAGAGATAACTAAGGGCCGGCTCTTTTTCGCCTTTAATATAATAATAATTACCCAATATAAGCAGAGTATCGTAATCGTCGGGATACAGTGACAGCAATTTACTGTACACATCTATGCCTTGGGCCTCATCGCCCGCGCACATATAGCCGTCGGCCAAAGAAGCAAGATACTGCCGATTGTCGGGAGCACCGGTAAGCATTATCTTGCTGTACTCGATTATCATGGGCGCATTGCGACGAAACACATAGTAGCTGAGCAGTTGTTTTTCTATACTGCGTTTAAGCCACGGCTGCCTGTCCTTTACAAGCATGAGGAATTCTTCATACAGCGAAGTCTGTCCCATAGCGAAACTTACACGCCTCACGCCGGAGTATATGGAGTCGACAGGTATAAGCTGTTGCTGAGCACGTTCAAGAAGCGAAATCTCATAATCGGGCAGCTTCCTCATGGCCGCCACAACAATCGCATGACTGTATGTATCGACCACTTTGGCGCTGTCCTCAAGCATAAGTTCATACATGGCTGCGGCATTAGCCCAATCTTTGTATTTAAAAAACCTCGCCGCTTTGGCGGCCACAGTTTTATAGTCGCGCGAATTCACGGCGGCTTGCGATACAAATGAAAACATCAATGTCACCAAAACCGTGGCAACATACACAACACGCTTATTTTCTCCGCTAAATAATTTTTTCCGCATGGCTTAATTGCATTTTTCGCTTCTGTTGCATTATCTTTGTAAAGATAAACAATTATAATATATAATGTATCGACATGAGAACAAATTATAAGCGCATTTTGCTGAAACTAAGCGGAGAGTCGCTCATGGGGGCGCAAGGTTACGGAATCGACACAGTACGTCTTAACGAATATGCCGCGCAGATAAAGGATGTGGCAGCATCGGGAGTTCAGGTAGCCATAGTCATAGGCGGAGGCAACATATTTCGCGGCCTGAGCGGAGCGTCAAAAGGTTTCGACCGGGTTAAAGGCGACCAGATGGGCATGTTGGCCACTGTCATCAACTCGCTCGCACTCAGCTCCGCGCTTGAGGCCTCGGGACAACCGGCCAAAGTGTTTACGGCCATAAACATGTTTCCCATCGGAGAGCATTACAGCAAGTGGCGCGCCATTGAAGCCATGAAAGAGGGCAAGGTAGCCATCATTTCAGGCGGCACCGGCAATCCGTTCTTTACCACCGACACCGGTTCTGCTCTGCGAGGCATCGAAGTCGAAGCCGACGTTATGCTAAAAGGCACACGTGTCGACGGCATATACACCGCCGATCCGGAGAAAGACCCGACAGCCACCAAATTCTCGGAAATCACCTATGACGAAGTATATACACGCGGACTTAAAGTCATGGACCTCACGGCCACGGCACTCTGCAAAGAAAACCGTCTGCCGATAATCGTATTTGACATGGACACCCCCGGCAACCTAAAAAAAGTCCTTGCCGGAGAATCCATCGGTACTCTTGTCTATTAACAAATCAAAATACATACCATTATGACTGACGTTAAAACTTATCTCGACCCCGCCGAAGAAAAAATGGAAATGGCGGTAGCGTATCTTGACGAATCACTCGCTCACATACGTGCAGGCAAAGCCAATCCGAAAATACTCGACGGCATACGTGTCGAATACTACGGTAGTGCCGTGCCTATCTCCAACGTGGCCAACGTAAGCGTGCCCGATGCGCGTACAATCACCATTACCCCTTGGGAGAAAGCCATGTTCAAGGAAATTGAAAAGGCCATCATAAACTCTGAACTCGGCATAACCCCCGAAAACAACGGTGAAATCATACGTATATCCATACCGCCACTTACCGAAGAGCGCCGCAAGCAACTTGTAAAACAGTCAAAAGCCGAAGCGGAAAATGCCAAGGTATCGGTACGCAACGCACGTCGCGATGCCATAGAAGGCCTTAAGAAAGCAATAAAGCAGGGCATGCCCGAGGACGTAGAAAAAGATGCGGAAGGCACAGCCCAGAAACTTCATGACAAATACTTGAAGAAAATCGACGAGCTCTTTGCCGCAAAGGAAAAAGAGATACTAACCGTATAAACCGGCAACAATGGTGACAGGTGACAAAATACCCGAAGTACTCGGATTGAATACGGAGGGACGTGAAATAAAAGCAGCCGATTTTGCCGGCAAGCCGCTGATAATATATTTTTATCCGAAAGACAACACTCCCGGATGTACGGCCGAAGCATGCTCCATACGCGACGGCTACGGCGAGCTTAAAGCATTGGGCTACGAGATAATAGGCATAAGCAAAGACTCTGTGGCAAGCCACGTGAAGTTTGCCGACAAATACTCCTTGCCGTTCATACTGCTAAGCGATCCCGACACAACGGTCAATCAGGCATTCGGCGTGTGGCAGAAGAAAAAGATGGCCGGACGCGAGTACATGGGCACCGTGCGCACGACATTCATCACCGATGCCGACCATCATGTGACCCACATAATCACGAAAGTCGATACTAAAAACGCGACCGAACAGTTATTGAAACTACTCGCCCGTTAATCGGCCGGCAATTATCAAACACATAGAAAGGTGGCACTGTAAAAAACGGTTGTTAAAAGATTGCTTCTCCATATCTGTATTAACCGTATTTTGCCGCTGACAGAATAAGAAAGGCGACACCTGACAAGTGCCGCCTTTCACATTTTTATACCAACTTATCTAACTTAAACTATATCATCATTGCTGCTATTTTGCGGGAACTATCGATATGGCGTAGCCGCCACCCGGCGCTTCCGGTATCTTTATGCGTGATTTAGGCGTCACGATCTTCTCCTCTATTATATAGGATTGAGGATTGGTGCGGTAATGGGCATCCTTGCCGTCGCGATATATCGTAGCTTTATACTTGCCGGCAGGAAGGAAACCGAAAGACACATCAGATACCCTGCGTTCAGCTCCGTTTGTGCCTCCGACAAACCACTTGTCCTCGCCCTTTGCCTTGCGGGCCACGGTCAGATACTCCATAGGCTCGGCTTCAAGATAGTAGCTCTTGTCCCAGTCGAGAGCCACATCCTTGATGAACTGAAACGCATCCATGAATTGCTCATAGGTTTCCGGCAGGTCTGCCGCCATCTGGAGCGGACTTGACATGGTCACATAAAGCGACAACTGATTGGTGAGCGTCGTATTGACCCATGACTTGTTCTTAGGATTATATTTTGATATGTTGTTTTCAAACAGACCGGGAGTATAATCCATCGGACCACCGATAAGGCGAGTAAAAGGCAGGATGGTGGTATGACTCGGCTTGCTGCCTCCGAATGCCTGATATTCCGAGCCGCGAGCCGATTCATTGCCGATAAGGTTGGGCCATGTACGGCACAATCCCGTAGGACGCACCGCTTCATGTGCGTTAACCATAATCTTATAGTCAGCGGCCTTTTTCACGGCATAAAGATAGTGGTTTACAAGCCACTGGCTGAAATGATTGCTCCCTGCCGGAATGATTTTGCCGACATAACCGCTCTTTACAGCATCATAGCCGTTGTCTTTCATAAACTTGTAAGCCTCATCCATACGGCGCTCGTAGTTACGCACAGAACTTGATGTCTCATGGTGCATTATCATCTTAACTCCCTTTGACTTGGCATAATCGCGTATCTCCGGCAGATTGAAGTCGGGATAAGGGGTGACAAAATCAAAAACCTCGTCTTTCATCTTGTTGGACCAATCTTCCCAACCTGTATTCCAGCCCTCTACCAGAACACCGTCAAAACCGTGTTCGGCGGCAAAATCGATATAACGTTTTACCTTATCAGTAGTGGCGCCGTGCTGTCCGTGAGGATTCACTTTATTATAATCAACCTTGTCAAGGTGTATATTAGGCAGGTCATTTGTATAGCTCCATTTGCTTTTCCGGTTAATCATCTCCCACCATATGCCTATATACTTGCATGTCTTTATCCATGACGTATCCTCTATTTTACACGGCTCGTTTAAGTTAAGGGTTATGCGCGAGGCAAGTATGTCGCGGGCATCGTCACTTACAATCACCGTACGCCATGGAGTCACGCAATCGGTCTGCATATAAGCCATATCGCCCGCAGGGTCGGGGGTGAGCAATGACTTGAACACCAAGTTGGTGTCGTCAAGTTCAAGGTGCATGCACGGATAGTCGACCAGAGCAGCCTCATGTATGTTTATATACAGTCCGTCGTCGGTCTTCATCTGCAATGATGTCTGCACGGCCTTATCTGACGGACGGTCTACCCATATGTAGGTCGGACCGGTCACACTGTCGGCAAGCGAGGCTATGTCCGACAGGCGGCTACGCGTATACTCATACTCCTGAGTATCATAATCGGCAGGTATCCAATAAGCCTCATGGTCGCCGGCCATGGCAAACTCGGTAAGCTCGTCGGTAATAACAAAGTAACTTAACTTCTTCTGCATGGGAAATTCATAACGGAAACCGAGACCGTCATCGAACAGGCGGAAACGTACCGACATAAGCCTGTTGGTAGACTTCTGACGTAGATTCACAAGCATTTCACGGTGGTTGTCGCGTATCTCGGCCTCCTCGCCCCACACGGGCCGCCATGTAGTATCGACCGAAGCCGTATCGACCGACACAATCTCAAAGCCGTCTTTCAGGTCACCGCCCTTTTTCAGTTTAAAGCCGAGACTACTCGGCCTGACTGCCGGCTTTGATTTGTAATCAAGCGAATACCGTGGCGTACCGTTATCGGTCAATGAAAATGTCATAGACAGATTACCGTCAGTAGAAAGGAGTGTCTGCCCCGTCACCGGTATATACAATACCAATAACCCCGCAATTAAGTTAAGCACCTTCTTCATATATTAAATTTTAGTTAACGCATAAGTTTCGTTTCGCAAAGATACATTTATATTTCGAAACCACAACATTTTTTCGCAAAACTATTGAACCATATTTTGCATAGTCCCTTAAACGTATTTATATTTGTACGATATACGAAGATCCGTCAGTAAAATGTCACTCCTGAACAATATCAAATCAATCTTCAACCCGCACAACGCATCCTCCCGGACCGTTAACAGTCCATCACGACCTGAATATGTCATGTCGACAAGCGCCGACGGCTCCCGTACATCACTTGTCACCGTCGAAAGCATACGTCATGCTGTCCATGACATTGGCCACGGACTCATAGTACTGACACGCTGCATACCGGTCGAAACAAAATCAGGACAGTGCCACAGCATAGTATGGGGATATGAAGATGGCAGCGAGGAAGCGGGAATATCCGTATATATCGACTCTACCGATAACGGCTCCGTAAGGTATGTAAAGAAGGGATCATGCTCTCCTGAAAAAGCCATAGCCGTACTCACTGACTTTTTTAAGAATGACATTGTTCCGGATATTGATGACTGGCATATGCAATACAGACTTGCCGATTCTGACTATCTTGAACCGCAGGTGCTATACGTTGACCGCGAAGAGTATGAACGTTTCGACCTTGATGACGTAATAGCCGCCATAGAGATGCTCGAAAACGGCATGGCCGGCAGTGTCATGCTTCAGGCACCATCCGGACAATACGGCTACCTCGAGGTATCGGGTGGAGTCAACGACTACAAAGTAGAACTTACAGCCGACAATTCTGACGGCGACCGTGTCGGCTTCCGTACTCATACACGTTATGGAGGCCATGTGCGCCACTGGTTCTCGGATTACTACAATTACAAATTACCGACCCTGACACCCGATTGGGAGGAATTTGATGTGGAAGCATATTTTAAAGAATTGAAGGGTGTTCAATAAAACGACATAATTTAACCATATCATGAACGGTACATACAGTCCCGAGGTCGCAACAGCCATCGACCTCATATGGAAAAGTTTCAATAAAGAAAAGATGCAGCAGGGCTATGCCATGCTTGAAAAAGCGGCCAACAAAGGCGATGCCGATGCCTTCTGCTACCTTGGACGCTGTCATATGGGCGAAGAGTACGTATGGTGCGGAGGCGACTTTGATGTAGACGAAGACCGAGCCTCGCAATTAATAAAAGAGAGCGTACGCCGAGGGAGCGCCTCGGGAGTACTCTGTGCCCTTCGTAATGGCAATCTTACTCCGGGAGTAATGCGCGACATGCCATTCAGTTCAGTCAAGGAAGCATTTAGCGAAATTCTTGACCAAGCCAAAGGAGGCGACGCCTTCTGCCTTTACATGATAGGCAACGCCATGTTCTGGGGCGACTATCTTATCATCGAGAAAGGAGAGGCCGACAAGTACAACGACGAGGAAGAGTATAATGAATTCGCTTATCCAATTGCAGCCGAATACTATGAGAAATCATTTGATGCAGGATTGTCATGCGCGTTCGGCAACTACCGGACCATCTACGACTCCGGACTGGCCGACATAGACGAAGATACATATGAAGAATATTTCCAACAGCTTGCCGACAACGGTGACCCGCTCGTATGCAGCGATTTCGGGAAGTATCTCGAAGATGAATACGAAAACCGCGAAAAAGAAGCATTAATATACTACAGAAGAGCTTATGACCTCGGCGACAAGCGCTCTGCCTACAACCTTGCCACCTGCTATGGACGCGGCTATGGCACTCCGCAGAATCTCGACAAGGCGTTTGAGTACTACAACATAGCAGCTGAAGCCGGAGAACCGGGAGCCATGTTTGAACTTGGAAACTTCTATTTTGAAGGTCGGGGCAATGTCACTCGCGACTATGCCAAGGCCGTTTACTGGCTCGGGAAGTCATATGACAGCTACGATGAAGAGAGGCGATGGCGGCCGGCCGCCGAACTGGCCATACTCCATCAGGACGGTCTCGGTACGATTCAGGATGACGACATGGCCTATCGACGCCTGTCGGAAATCGAAGATATCGTTGATGAAATATGGGAGCCGCTTGACGCGCAGGTACTCAATGCTCTCGGCGTAGCATACGCCTTCGGACGCGGCACCGACACCGATATACCTCGAGGCATAGAATACTTTGACCGCGCCATAGAATACGGAAGCGAGGAGGCAGCCCGCAACAAAGCTATGTTCAAAAAATCAATTTTTGGCCGCTGGAGCCGCCGATGACTGCTTACTGGTATAAAAAACAGGCTGTGCAAAACACAGCCTGTTTTTTATGTTTGGATAAACGTTCACTTTGCCGGAGCATCGGCAGTTGTCACATCGTTCTTTTCTTCAAAAGCCTTGGCAGCGGCAGCAAGCTTAGCCTGCGACTCGGAATCGGTCTGCCAATGAAATGGTACGAAATCGCTCTTCGGATCAACCCATGACGGCTTGCGGAAATGAAGTATTATAAAGGGAGCAACCACAAATATAAATACTCCTCCGAACAATACGGCATACCATACTGTCGTCGAACCCATCGGTATCTGGTCGGGCGGGAAGAAGCTTAACACAAATGCCAGCAAAGAACCTAAAAATCCCACACCGCCTACAATCCACATAAGACCGTTGCCTTTACTGCCTATACGGAATGGACGCTTGGTAGTTTTCATTCTGTAACGCAGATAGATTGCTGCGGCAAACATGAGCAGGTATGCGATAAGGTAGAGCAGTACCGTCAATTGCGACAAAATCTGATAGAAACTCTCTACCGAAGGCATGACCACAAACAGAAGGGCAAGAAACGTCACGGCACCTCCCTGTACATAAAGTATATTCTTTTGTACACCCGACTTATTGGTCTTCTGAAAGAAAGGAGGCAGATACCCGGCCTGTCCCACGGCAAAAATACCCTTGGACGGACCTGCCACCCATGTCAGCACACCTGCAAGCACTCCAAAAGCCAATGCTATGGCTATTACCGGAGTCAGCCAATTAAGATGCATGAATTGGAAATAGTTGTCGAATCCTACAAGAAGACTCTGTACAAGATTTATATCTTTGGCCGGAATAATAACTCCGAGAGCATATGTGCCAAGAACAAATATGAGTACGGTGATTATAGCTCCTACAAATACTGCCTTAGGATAATTCACGGTAGGATTGGCGACATCCCTCACATGTATGCCCGACATCTCCATGCCGGCGTAAAACAGAAAAATAGAAGCGGCCAACACCACATTGTCAAAATTTGAAAAATCAGGAAAAAAGTCGCCATGAAAATCCATCTGCGGCGTACCACCCATACATAAATATATTATAGCCAAAATAACAAGTATGCATGCTGGTATTACCGTGCCTACAATACCGCCTATCTTGGATACTTTACCGACCCAGCCAAGTCCTTTCATGGATATAAGCGTCGCTATCCAATAAATAGCAAGAACCACAACAATAGTATAGATTTTATTGGAGGCAAGATGAGAATCAGCCACATGATCCATACCTATGAATGCAAGCGACACGGCACCGAAAGTCAACACCGTAGGAAACCATATGGTACTCTCGACCCACTGAAGCCATATACCCAGAAACCCGAGTTTCTGACCGAATGCCTCCCCTATCCATCGAAACATACCTCCCTGCTGGTAGGGAAACATCGCAGCAAGCTCAGCCGCCACAAGCGATACCGGAATAAGGAATACCAACGCCGCAAAAAGATAGTAAAACGCAGAGCTGACACCATATTCAGCCTCTGCCGGAAGTCCGCGGAGCGACACCACGGCCACGACATTCATTATCACCAGCGTGAATACACCCAGTTTCACCGCCGATTTAACATTTGTATTAGCCATAATTAATATAGTTGAGGTGAGTGAATTAATATTTTACGCTTACTCGATTGCCGTTGAATATGCCAAGTCCGAGTTTATTTACAAAAGACTTCATGACAGCCTGAGCCTTGACTGAATTGCCGGCTTCATCAAGAGGCGGGGCAAAAGCCGATATGCCCATCACTCCCGGCAATACTCCGATCACACCGCCGCCTACCCCACTCTTGGCGGGAATACCTGATGTATACAGCCAGTCGCCTGTATGTTCATAAAATCCTACGGTAGCTATAAGAGAAGTGATCTTCGGTGTTATAGCCTCGTCAAACACCGCCTTGCCTGATACAGGGTTGACCCCGTTGTTGGCTATGGTCGCAGCCATGACGGCAAGCTGGGCCGACGTTATACCGAGCGAACACTGGCGTGTATAAAGGTCTAAGCTCATATTCACATCATCGTAAATGCGATTGTAGTTCTTAAGCAGCCATGCGATAGCTCTGTTGTTGAAATTGGTCGCACTCTCGCTTTCATATAGTTGTTCTATCAATACGGGAGCTGAGCCGCACAACTCGGTTATGTTATCCACAATGGCTTTCCATTTACCGGCAGAGTCGCCTGCGGGCAAAACCATAGAACAAGCCGATATGGCGCCGGCATTGACCAAAGGAGTGGAAGGATGGTCATTTTCCAATAATATGGCAAATATAGAATTAAATGGCAATCCCGTAGCATCGGCTCCGATTTTATTCAACAACACCTCGGGTCCTTGCTGTCGCATGACCAATATAGCGGTAGGCACTTTTGATACGGACTCTATACCGAACCGATATGACGTATCCCCTATGTTTATACACTTACCGTTAAGCAGAGTTATACTAATACCGAACAGGCCGGGATCAATATTTGCCAGATAAGGTATATAATGCGCATTGACGCCTCCCGATAAAGATTTTGTTTCATCAAAAGCTTCCTGAGCGGCTTGCTCTATCTGGTCTATAGTTATAGTCTTCTCCATCTTTCTAAATAAAAAGCGGTGATTACGGCGAATAAAGCCATAATCACCGATGATTCATAATCTATAATATCAGACCTATCGTCCTGTGTGGTTAAATGACTTTGTCTGCAACGGTACGTTCTTCTCCATAGCTATACGGGTAGTAGTCGGGTACTCCAACGCATTGAGTTCGCCGAGAGCGAAATTGATATCTGCCAACAACTGGTCGGCCATATCACGGCTGAATCCCTGTTTACATACCACTCGCATGACCACTATATCTTCGATATCGGCCGGCATTGTATAAGCCGGAACCATCCAGCCCTTCTGTGCGAGTTTGTCCTGAAGATCATACAGAGTCCACTTTGCTGTCTTTTGATACTCAGGCTTCATCAGCCAAGCAAACAACGGGTTGGGCACATCTTTGGAATAAGGTACAAACGCGTCTATTTTGGCAATTTCGTCATGAAGATACTGACATATGGCCAATGAATTGAACTGCACCTCCTTGTAGCCTTGGAATCCCAGACGTATAAACTGGTAATACTGACCGAGTATCTGTGCGGCCGGACGCGAGAAGTTAAGCCCTACTTGGCGTATCTCGGCACCAAGATAATTGACACTGAACGACATCACATCAGGAAGATACTTCTTGTCTTTCCACACGACCCAGCCAAGGCCCGGATATACAAGACCGAACTTATGACCTGAAGTACTTATCGAAAGCACCCATTTCAGACGGAAATCCCACTTTTTGTCAGGATCGAGGAACGGCAATATAAAACCACCGGTAGCAGCATCGACATGAATAGGTATGTCATACCCAGTCTTTGCGTTAAATTCGTCGAGAGCCGCATCAAGGGCTTCAACATCATCGTTAAGGCCTGTCCATGTGACACCTTGTATGGGCACAACACATATTGTGTTTTCATCACACATCTTAATGACCGCTTCCGGATCAAGAGTGGTTTTTTCAAGAGACAATGGCACTGTACGCATCTCAATCTGCCATAACTGGGCAAATTTTTCCCAAACGATCTGATAGCCCGTAGAAATTATAAAATTAGGCTTGTCATAAGGTTTACCGGCTGCTTTACGGCGCTCACGCCAACGTATCCACGCGGCTATACCGCCCAGCATACATGCCTCTGACGAACCGATAGCTACGGCTCCGGTCTTCCATGTGTCGGTCTCCGGAGTATTCCATAGGTTAGCCACAATATTTATACACTTGCCATTCATATATGCTATACGTGGATATTCCGTCTCATCGATATAGTTTACATTAATGGCCTCATTCATCAATTTTGTGCCGTACTCATCCATATAGGTAGTCACAAATGTCGCAAGATTAAGACGTGGCTGAGTCTGTGCAAAAGTCTCGTCTTTCACCATCTGATAAGCGATCTCAGGCTTTGTAGGCCCGTCAGGAATAGTCTGTACTGGAGACGGCTGAAGCATTACATTTGAGCCGAATGTATCGGTTTTTGCATCACCATTTCGGAAATTTTTGTCTAACATAAAAATGATTGTTAAGTTTGTAATTCAATAAGTTTTTAATAAATAATGGTCAGTAAGGCGTAATGTCTTTCATGCCGTCATTCATATTATGAACATACTGGATAATAATTAGTTTGATTGATTATATTAAATTTATCATAATCACAGAAAAATAACATTGAATAATGATAAAGGAGATGCTTATAGCCGGATGCGGCGGCTTTGTCGGCACATGTTGCCGCTATCTTGTAGGGAAATGGTGCGCACGATGGTGGCAGGGCGACTTCCCTGTCGGCACGTTCTTAGTAAATATCACAGGATGTTTTCTCATAGGATTGTTTTTGGGCCTTGTAGAACGACTGCATCTTATGCACACACTTCTTCTTACAACAGGCTTCTGCGGAGGTTTCACAACGTTTTCGCTTTTCGCGGCCGAAATTTACAGTCTCTGGGGCAAGCAGGAGTGGACAACGGCGCTCCTGTATACTCTGGCGAGCGTCATCATAGGAGTGATACTTGTGTGGTGCGGCCGCGCACTAATGCGCTAACCTACAGCAGCCACAGTACGCCGGGCATCGGCGGCGAGCTGCCCTTTAAGGGCTTCAAGCGACGTAAAAGCCTGTTCATGACGAAGAAAGGCTACGAACTCCACGGCGACGAGGGAGCCGTAAATATCACCGTCAAAACCTATTATATGCACTTCGATTGACCGCGGCGCGTCATCGCCATCCACGGTAGGACGATGACCTATGTTCAGCATACCGGGCCACACACTGCCGTCGGCAAGAGCTACACGAACGGCATAAACCCCATTGGCAGGGACAAGAATGCCGTGACACAGAGGCTCAATATTTGCAGTAGGAAAACCGAGTTTCCTGCCGAGTTCCTTGCCATGCACCACCGAACCCTCTATCACATACGGACGTCCGAGAAGGCAGGCCGCCTCTTCAACGCGACCATCGCCGAGCAGACTCCGTATAGCCGAAGAGCTCACCTTGGACACGGAGCCGCACTTGAATTCATCGGCGGCAAAGACCTTTATGCCGCATTTTTTTCCAAGCTCGCCATATGCCTCGATAGAATCGGGACGGTCATGGCCGAAACGGTTATTAAATCCGATCACCATAGCCTCTACACCATAATCGCGGGCAAGCATAGCCATAAATTTTCCAGCCGGCATCATGCGCAAATCTTCGTCGAAATCAAGCAATATGACATCGACACCTTCGGCCTCGATAAGCCGGAGTTTCTCGTCAAGAGTAGACAGCATAGCCATATTGCTGCCGGAAGTAAGAGTACGCGGATGACTGCGAAATGTCACCGCCGCAGGCTTCAGCCCAAGCCGGCGTCCGTGAGCCGACAGAGTCTCGAACAGACTCCTGTGTCCGTCGTGCACTCCATCAAACATACCCACGGCCGCAATACGGCCGTGGGTATTATCAGGTCTGTCAATCAACGCCATTATGCGTAATTGCTATTATATGTTTTTACAATAGAGCCGGCGGTCTGTCAATGACCGGCCTTAACTCCGTAATTGTTTTTTACAGGGGTTATCGTATAGTCAAACGTATAGTCGCCATAGGGCAGCATATACTCCGGACGGGGACGAGCTCCCCAACTGTTTTCGCAGGCGAGTCCTATCTGGCTAAGGTCAACACATACATTGGTCACGTCATCGGCGTCAAGTTCCCCCCAGTGGGTATTGGTCTTGTCCTTGCCGCCGTCAAGAGTCGATATGCAGTAGTGCAACGCCGATGCGGAGAACGGCTTGGCCGCGGTAAATTTAACTCCCGTACCCGAAGCATCAAGCACTGTCCAGTAACGAAGGTCGGTACGAGTACCGGTCTCCTGCGGACGTATGTATGGATAAGGCTGCTCCGACACGGGCTGGCGATATATGCCAAGATCGGAAGCCTGCTGACGGTCAGCGTAGTTCTCGCCCGGACCACGTCCGTAATACTCAACAGTCTCAAACGAAGCGGGCATAGGCACTTGCATACCGAAGCGGAAGAGCCCCGACACCTTGGCGTTCTTGTCGGCGGTCATCTTCTCCACGATATTTACTTCACCGTTACCGTCTATAGTATACGTCACAGTCATTTTCGCTTTTACCGAAGGCATGTCATAGGAAGCCGAGAACAGGGCCTTGCCGCCGACTTCTTCCTGAGTAAAGCCGACAAGCTTCATCTCGGGGTTCAGCCATGCGCGGTACTCTTTCTGAAGATTTGCGCCGTAATCGTTGTCAGTAGGTGCGCGCCAGAAGTTGGGGGTAATCTCTGCACCATCCTTAAGGAGCTGCGTACCGTCAAACACGTACTCGGAAATAAAGCCGGAGGCTTTATTGAAGGCAATCATGAAATGAGGGCCTTTGACGGTATCGGTGGAAATCACGACCGCCGGAGCCTCTGCCTTTGCCGTATGATGACGAGACGGGGCATTGATAAGCGTAAGCTGCTGACGTGCCACGACAGAACCGGCAGGAAGAAGACCGTCGCGCGACTTGTTCACATAAGCCACATTGAGCAGCCACTCGCCGCAATTGCATATCTTGCCGTAATCAAGGTCAACGGATGCGCTCTGCCGGGGAGCCACATCAATGTCGGCAACCTCACCGCGACGCTCTACAACGCCGTTGTGAAGAAGCTCCCACTGAAGGGCCACATTGCTCAAGTCAGTAAAGAAGTTTTCGTTATACACTTTAACACGACCGGGCTTGTCAAGAGAGGTCCATATGTTCTGATATACGCGCTGTACCTCGTAAGCATGTGGATTGGGAACACGGTCGGGCGATATAAGTCCGTTGTCGCAGAAATTGCCGTCGGAAGCATCGGTAGGATTAAAGTCACCGCCGTAAGCATATATGACACGACCGTTCTTGCCACGCCACCTTATCGACTGGTCGACGAAGTCCCAGATAAAGCCGCCCTGATACTTGGGATACTTCCTGACAAGATCCCAATATTCCTTAAAACCGCCTTCGGAGTTACCCATGGCATGGGCATACTCACACTGTATCAGCGGCTTGACAAAGGAAGCATCGGTAGAATAGCTCTCACAACCGCCATAACCGTAATACATCGGGCAGAAAATATCGGTCTTACCGGTCTTTCCCGCCTGCTCATACTGTACGGGGCGAGTAGGGTCGGAAGCTTTTACAAGCTCATAAGCCTCCTCGAAGTTAGGTCCGTAGCCGGCTTCGTTACCGAGCGACCACACTATTATGGACGGATGATTGTAATTAGCCTTTACATTTCGGTCATTGCGTTCAAGATGAGCCTTGCGGTATGCCGGATTTTTGGCCAGTGTCCTGTCGCCGTAGCCCATACCGTGTGACTCTATATTGGCCTCAGCCACGACATATATACCATAACGGTCACAGAGGTCATACCAACGCGGATCGTTAGGATAGTGCGACGTACGCACGGCGTTTATATTAAGAGCCTTCATCATGGCTATATCCTGAAGCATACGTTCGGTCGACACCACATAACCGGCATCTGGGTCGAGTTCATGACGGTCGGCACCCTTTATAAGTACCGGCTGACCGTTGACAAGAAGCTGCGAGTTCTTTATCTCAATCTTGCGGAAGCCGACATTGACGGGTATTATCTCAACAGGTTGTCCTTTCTTCGAGAAAGTAGCCACAAGCGTGTACAGATCGGGAGTCTCGGAGGTCCATTTAAGCGGATTCTCAACATCGAGAGTTACATTTACCTTACCCTTTACTCCGGGCTTTTCATAGGCGGCCACCACTTTTCCGTCGGGAGCCATCAGCTTCAGGTCAAGATTGCCCGAACCTTTGACATCAACGCTAACCGTGAGCACTCCGTCGCGATAATCCGATGTGAGGTCGCCGTTGGCCCGTATATCCTCGATGCGATTGCGGTTGCGCGCATAAAGGTAGTTTTCGCGGGCAAGTCCGGAGAAGCGGAAGAAGTCCTGATCCTCCAGATAAGTACCGTCGCTCCAACGAAACATCTGCAGCGCGATAAGATTCTTTTCGCCGGGTTTCACATACGGGGTAAGGTTAAATTCCTGTGCGAGTTTGCTGTCCTCGCCGTAACCTACAAACTTGCCGTTAACCCACACCTCTATGTTGGAAGTGGCCGAGCCGAAATGCGCTATTATGTCTTTACCCTTCCAGTCGGCGGGAATCTCGATTTCGCGGCGATATGTGCCCACATGATTGTCTTTTAACGGCACTTCGGGAGGATTGTTGGCAAAATGTCCGCGCCAAGCATAGCCGACATTGACATATATCGGATCGCCGAACCCGTTGAGTTCCCACATGCCGGGCACCTCGATGACCGACCATGAAGAGTCATCGAAAGCGGGCTTGTAAAAATCTGTGGGCCGCATGTCGGCGTCTTTTACCCAATTGAACTTCCAAGTGCCCTCAAGTGAGCGGTAATTATCGCTCGACACCTTACCTTGTCCGAGCTTGTCAGCTGACTCATATGCAAAATAGGACGTGTGCATCGGCAAGCGATTCACTTCATTTACTTCAGGATCGAGCCAATAAGGAGTTTTGGCCCCTACCGATATGGTGCTCATGGCAACAACACAGGCAAACGACAGTAATTTTATCATGACATTGAATTGGTTGATTATACAAAGATACTAATAAGTCAATAGCAAAAACAAATTTTATATGATGTTAATTTCATATCATAGTGCGCTACAGTCTGAAAGGAGATGCGCTCACGTAGATACGGTAATTTCTGATAGCTCCGGGAACTTCGGCCTCCATACGCGGCAGATAACGGAAGCCCGACAGTATGCGGTCGGAACCGAGGTCTATGACCACAGCATGCGGAAACGGCACACCGGGCTCCGTAGACCAGTAAGTCGACTCCTGAAGGTCAAATGTCTTGTCGGCCGACCGATTGACTCTGGCCACATCCTCGCTGTCGGCATACACAACAGTCCACGGCTCACGCGACAAGCGCTCGCCCTTGTCATCAAGCAGATACATCTCGGCTATAGCGGCCACATCCTTGCCGTCGACAGCGTCGAGAGCCTCAACACACACATAACGGCCTTTGGCCGGGGAGTCAAACCTCACCTCCTGCCATCCGTTGCCGGGCTTGAACGAACCGGCCACTACGGGCTTTTCACCCGACAGGTCGAGTTTTTGCCCCTCGGTGCGGTGAGTAAGCGGCTTTTGCACGAGAAGCTGGTCGAGCTTAGGCTCCTTCAAGCCTTCGCTCCGGGCCTCGCGCGGGCCGAGTATGTCAAAAACGAGTATCTCGTTCTCACCTTTATTAAGCCAGCAACCGGGCATGTATAGAGTCTGCTGCGGTCCTATTTCCCATATACGGCCCATCGGATGTCCATTAACATACACAAGTCCCTTGCCCCAAGTCTCGAAATTCAGGAATGTGTCAGAGGGCTTCCTGACATTAAACGTGGCCCGGTAGACACCCATAGGCAGCCTGTCGCCCGACTTCTCCACACCGGCTAAAGGACGGAAACTCATGGCAGCATACGTATCGTATGCATCCTCGATATTGAACACCTGCCAGTTTTTCAGGTCGCACACCCATTTGTGCCCGTCTTTGTCAGCGGTTAGTGTCACTCTATCGGTTATGCCTTTGAAGTCCTTGATGGCACGGCCGAAGTTTATGCGGCCCATGGCTTCCACAAGTATATCGAGGCGCGCACCCCTGCTACATGCAGGCAAAGTAAGCTCTTTATCGCCATTGCGCCGGTCGAGTCTGCCTATATAGCGACCGTCGACAAACACCTGCGCGAAGTCATGAGCATCACTTACCGTCAGCAGCGCGGGCTCGTCGAGAGCAGGCAATACTGTACGGTAGAGTATACTGCCGAAGCCCTGATCATACTCCTCCATAGTCTTTATGTCGACATCGCTCTTCGGCGCCGGCAGATTGTCCCACAGCGGAGCCACTTCGGTGAAGGCAAATGCGGGAACGGACACCGGCTTTATCAGTGCGGGCACCTTGGCCTGCTTCGCGCCATCCATATATTTGGCGAGCGTAGCCCGGAGAGCCATGTATTTCGGCGTGGTCTGTCCCGACTCGCTTATAGGGGCGTCGTAGTCATAGGAAGTGACATCGGGGGCGAATCCCGGAGAGTTGGCACCGGCCCAGTGGCCCCAGTTGGTACCGCCGTGAGTCATATAAAGGCTGAACGAAATGCCCTTGGAGAGCATCTCGTCGATACCGGCTATCATATCTTCGGCCTGACGCGTCTCATGGTTGGCTCCCCACTTGTCAAACCATCCGCTCCAGAACTCAGAGCACATCAGGGGACTGTCGGGGCGCACCTCTTTCAACCGGGCAAACTGCTGGTCGATATTTGCGCCTGTACCGAAATTCATAGTCCATATAAGGTCGTCAAGACCGTTATTGAGGAAGTTGGAGGACCAGTCGCACTGAAATAAAGTGACATTGTCGCCGAAATTCTTTCGGAGCATGTCGCGAATCTGCGACACATATTGCTTGTCAATGCCGTAAGAGCCGTATTCGTTCTCGACCTGTACCATTATTATAGGACCGCCGTCGGCTATGGTCAGGTCGGCGACCTGACCGGCCACCGCCTTCTGAAACTTATCGACGCGTTCAAGAAAGTACGGGTCAGACTCACGCAGCCTTATGTCTTTCTTCTTCAACAACCACCACGGCAGGCCACCCATCTCCCATTCGGCACATACATAGGGGCCGGGACGGAGTATGACTTTCATGTCATTGGCCTGACAGAGATTAACAAACTCACGCAGGTCATTCTGCCCCGTGAAGTCAAAACTGTCGGGCTTCGGTTCGTGGGAGTTCCAGAACACATACAGACACACCGTGTTCATGCCGAGGGCCTTGCACAGCTTTATGCGCTGATCCCAATAAGGTTTGGGAATGCGCGGATAGTGCAGTTCGGCGGCTTTCACCACAAATGGCTTGCCGTTAAGCAGAAATGTGCCGTTGCCAGCCTCGAAACGCGTACCGACGGCATTGACAGCGTTGCCCCATGCCATTGTCAGCAGGGTCAGTACCACGGCAATCCTGAAAAGACTCTTTCTCATCGCTTGGTTTTAGATTTTAGTCAGATATGATTGTTAATACTACGTACACACTCGGGTATGCACTCATCGCACTTTCACAAAAATAGGCAATTTTCTTATATTCCGAGGGTATAAACCGATATTTTGGTCATAATTTACCTCATAATTGACATAATTATACGTGATTATAGTATATTTGCCTGTATTATCTTTGCAAAAAAATCACATTATCATATTGAGCAGTCATGAAAACAAGAATTTTATCGGCATTGGCCATTATGCTTCCCTCATTGGCGGGATTGGCGCAGAACACCGACAGCGACTTCAGCGCCTACCTATTCACCTATTTCACCGGCAACCGCATGGAGCAGGAACAGATATGCTTCGCGGTAAGCACCGACGGGTACAACTACCGGACCCTCAACGACGGCAAGCCCGTGATAGACTCACGCGACATATCGTCGACGGGCGGCGTGCGCGACCCGCACATACTCCGATGCGAAGACGGCAAGACATTTTACATGGTGGTGACCGACATGGTATCGGCCAACGGATGGGACTCAAACCGCGCCATGGTACTGATGAAGTCGTATGACCTTATAACTTGGGAAAGTTCGGTAATCAACATTCAGAAGAAGTACGCCGGCCAGAACGACCTAAAGCGCGTGTGGGCACCGCAGACCATATATGACCGTGCGGCGGGAAAATACATGGTATACTGGTCGATGAAGCATGGCGACGGTCCCGATATAATCTACTACGCCTACGCCAACCCAGACTTTACCGACATAGAAGGTGAACCACGGCCGCTGTTTCTGCCGAAAAACGGCAAATCATGCATAGACGGCGATATAGTGTACCATGACAACATGTACCACCTGTTCTACAAGACCGAAGGTCACGGCAACGGCATAAAAGTGGCAACGTCACCGTCACTGACCTCAGGAAAATGGGAGGAGCAGGATGACTACAAGCAGCAGACATCTGACGCGGTCGAGGGCGCAGGCACCTTCAGGCTCATCGGCACCGACAAGTATATATTAATGTATGACGTATATATGAAAGGACGCTACCAATTCACCGAAACCGACGACCTGCGCAATTTCAAGGTCATCGACTCGGAAGTGTCGATGGACTTCCATCCGCGCCACGGTACGGTCATTCCTATCACCGACACCGAGTTGCGCCGACTCACCACCAAGTGGCCATCCTCCCCACAACCCTAAAACACACGGCATCCGGCTAATACCTATACCACGGGAGGATGCAAACACATGTAGCGACCCAGTACCACGGCACCCCTACCAACCATTGCCAACCGATGCCGACCTATGGTAGTGAGAGTACAAAGCACCCCCGGCAGTAGCATACTGTCGGGGGTGTTACATAAACCTAAAATTGCAGTAGTATTAGCTGTGTGTTAGTTCAGCCCTTTCAAGAAACCGTCAATGAACAAGGGATAAAGTTCTTCACAGGTGTTACGATCTATGACCTGTCCCCAGAAGAAGACGCTTATGTTGCCTTTGCCTTTGGGATAGCATGTAATGAACTCCGCAAACTTGGCACGCTCCTCTTCCTTGATGCGCTCGTATGCACCGCACTCACCAATTACGACAGGTACTCCATTGGTGTTGGAGAATTCGATAAGCAGGTCGAGTTCACTGCCGAGCAGTTTCTCGAAGTCGCGGGTCCATAGAGGCAATTCCTCTTCAGGAGTATCCTCCGTAAGTGATCCGTCGAGGTTGGAGAATCCTGCGGGAGTATAGTTATGTACCTGCAACATGATATGGCCGGGAATATTATCCTGCGGCAAAACGAAATTGTCAAGACGGGTGGCGCTTCCACCGGCTCCGTAAGTGTTGACGATCAGGTTGCGGTGCAGGTTATTACCTCCTGTGGCACGCACGGTATTGACAAACGTCTGCGCATACATGTTGATGGCCTCATAGCCTCCTTCCATAGGCTCCACCCAAGAGTTCTGCGAGTCAAGCATCTCATTGTAGCCCTCGAAAAGCAGTTTGTGGTCATACTTGTTGAAGCGCTCGGCTATCTGCTTCCACAACTTGATGAAACGCGGCGATATATCATCGAATTTATCCTTGTCGGCCTGAATCCATCCGCCGTCGCCGGTGTCATGATGTACATTCAGTATACAATAGAGTCCGGCATTTAGAGCATAGTTTACCACTTCTTCGACACGGTTCATCCACGGCTCTTTCACGATGTCGTTTTCGTCCATGTGGCCGCCCCAAGAAACAGGCACACGCACAGCCTTAAAACCGGATGCCGCAACGGCGTCAAACCACTCCTGCTTTGCAAGAGGCTGTCCCCAGCATGTCTCCCAAGCCTCGATATCGTCAGGATCAAACCAGTCTCCTACAGCATCAAGAGTGTTCCAGAGGTTGACACCGACGCCCATATTGCGGTTAGCCACATAGGCGGTTTCCCAACCTGACTCGTCGGCGTTGGCGGGTTGCGTCTGGGTTACGGTGACTGTCTTTACTTCGTCGGCGGCACGGAATGTAACCGTACATGAGCGGGTGGGTTCGCTGCCGAGCGGCTTGGCCGTAAGCTTGATGTAGCGGGGAGTATCCTCTTTATCGGGCATACCCATTGTCGGATCGCCGGAGCGGTTTGAGAGCACCAGCCAGTCAGCATTGTCCGATACGGTTATATCCCAATAAGCATTGGTTTCGAGTGTCAGCAAGACATTGCCTCCGTAGGTACCGAAGTCAAGAGCCGTCACTGCCGCGCCGTCGCGGGTCACCGTGAGTTCCACAGGACCGTCGGGCACAAATTTGTCATCGTCGTCGGAGCACGATACGAGTCCGATCGAGGGGAGTAACAGGCTTATGAAAAGCATAAGCCTGTTTATTGATGTAAGTTGATATCTCATATTCGTCAGTCTTTTTTAACGTAGAAACGGAAGTTATCGTAAGCAATGCGCACATCATCGCCGGCATTGTCATATTCAAGGAAAATAGTGAAGTTGTCACCTCCGGCATCGGCGGCACAAAGGTCACCCCAAGTAGTAACATCAGGAGCGAATTCAGTCATCGGCACAGCTACAGACATCCAATCTGCGAGCATCAGCTCACCGGTAGCCCGGTCGGCGATAGCAATACCACCCTTCTCTTTGCCCAATATCTTTAATTTGGTTGTCATCGTTGAAGCGGCAGTATACTGGTCTTGTAAGTAAACCGCATAACGGAATTCAATCTTGCTTAAAGGAGTAGAAGGATCGATACCTTGAGGAGCCTGTTTGGAATTTATTGTAAGATTATGATCCCACCAAGCTGTAAATCCATCGAAATAGACAAAGTTTCCGGACGATTTGGTAATAGGACATGTTGCGGGTAGCGACTCCCATCCCCACTCGGGATTACCACCTTTAAGACCGGTTCCCCATCCGTAAGCCATCTGAGTACCGTTTCCGTCAAAGTCCTCGTATATCCAGTCATAGCGGTAGAACGGCAATGTAGCTTTACCTCCGAGAGTAGAAACCGAAATAATGCCGTTGGCATCCTTTGACGGTAACTCGTCAGGCATAGTGAATACGAGTTCACTCATAGCGTCGTTTTCTACCACACCATCAAGAGCTATTTCTATTTCGCCACCAAGATTTATTGATGTGAGGTTGGTCAGATACTTACCATAGATTACGACTTTCTGACCCGGTACAGGCATATCGGTCGATATGTCGTGAATTTCCGGTTCCATCGGCGACTTGGAAAAACCGCAGTATGCATTACCGGCATAGCACTCAACCATGTAGATACCGTAATCAGGTATTTCGTTGGCGGGCATGGTCAGAGTTATCTCGGTACGATCGGCATTAAGTTTATACTCGGTCACTTCAAACATAGGTACCGTATCAAGGTCGGTCACGTAAATATGCTCGATTTCGTGAAGTAGCGTACCCACAAGTTTCACTTCCTGTCCGGGTACCATTTCAGGTATACCATCAGCATTTGGTGCAAGATCGGCCTTGTAAAGTTCAAGTGATGGCACGCCAGCTACCACATGGAAAGCGTAAGTGGCCGTACCATGTGACGTTTCCACGCGGATTTCAAGGGGAACACTCTCGTCCATACCGCGCACCACAAGGTCGCTCGGTATGGTCACGATAATGTGGGTATCGGTATTGTAGTTGCTGTTGAAGTATACATCCTGATCATTGATGTACACATGGATAGCATTGCTCAGGTTGGCACCCTGTATAAGTATCATCTGCCCTACGGTGGCATCGGTGAACGTCGAGTCGGCAAGCTCCGGATCGGTAGTGCGCACACACTCGATCACAGGCTGACCGCCGCCGTTGTCATCGTCGGAACAAGATGCGAGCGACAGCATCGCGATATTGGCGAGCAGAGCTGCCAGCAATATATAAAGTCTGTTCATGATACGGTGAGTTAATCGTTAAAATTATAATGTTCGGGCTCTGCCTTCAGCAACGGATTTTGAATAACGTCTGCTTCAGGATAAGGCAGGAAGATGCTGTTGGCAGTAACGTTAGCTTTTACAGAAGGCACAATGGCCGGACCTATAGGAGTATCCTCGTAGGTCTTCCAATCCTCTGTAGCCACCAATTTTATCTCCTGATTTTCGCCCATCTCAATCTTGTCCCAAGTGTAACCGCGGTACTGATTGTTGAAATATGCAAGCATCTTCTCGGGCTTCCACTTGTAAATGTCTATCAGATAGTACCAGTTCTGGTACTCAAGAGAGAACTCGACACGGTTCTCACGGATGAGGTCATCAAGAGTCACAGAAGCCACTTCATCAATGCCGGCGCGACGGCGCAAAGCGTTGAAGTACTGGATATCGTCACCCGATATCGACTCCTTATTTCCAAGACAAGCTTCGGTATAAGTAAGATATATGTTAGCAAGACGTACTATGTAAGTGTTCAACGGCGAGTTCATATCCGATACATATCCGTCATTGTCATCATTAGGACCACCGGGAACACCTTTTTTCAATATAGAAGAAGTGCCGTCATAAGTATATCCGCCTTCGGCAATGCAGATATAATCATAATGTACACCGGGAGTGACAAATGTAGCATCGCGGCGTATCACCTCCCACTTGTCCTGTCCGTTGCTTCCCTTATAACGATATTGCATCAGCATGTCGATACCCGGATTGAGTGCACTCCAGCAACCTACTCCGCCTATCATTTTTGAGTCTCCGCAAAGGTCAGAAATCAGAGTATTTTTAACATACCACGGACCGTCGGCCGATGCATACCACTGAAGCTGGAGCAACGACTCTATGTTATTGTTATGACGATACTTGAAGAGGTCATGATAGTCCTCCATCAACTGTGCGCCGCTGTTTTGGATGATATCCATGCACACTTCCTTACACTTGTCAAGGTCAGCCTGATCACGCTCCGGCTTACCCCATCCTGAGCGACTGAGATAAGTCTTGGCCAGCATGGCTTTGGCACTCCAGCTGGTGGCGCGTCCGGGAGCAGATGGTGTCTCCGGAAGCTTTGCTGCCGCATATTCAAGGTCGCGGATTATGAACTCAAACACATCCTCCTCATAGTTGAGGGGACGAACGGGATTGTCCACCACATCCTGATTGTTTTCAAACAAGATGACAGGTCCCCAGATATGTATGGCATAGTAATAGGCGCATGCTCTCATAAGTCGTGCTTCAGCTATGCCGGCTTCTTTGGCTCGTTCGGTCACTTCAGGAAGACACTTGGTGTTTATGTTGTTGATCGAGGCATTGGCCATAGTCACAACAGAGAAGAGTCCCTGCCAAGCATTGGAAAGATCACTATTCAGAGCGTCTACAGTAAAGAGAGCGAACTGTGGTGAATTGTATAGTGAGAAAACATCATTTGCCCGCATGCTGCCAAGCATCCATATGGCACGCGAGTTATAGTCAAACCATGCACGGTTGTAGAGAGGCCCGGTTGATGCGGCGATAGCTGCGTCATTGGCATAGAAGTTATCCTCAACATAGCTGCCGTCGGGCACCTTGTTAAGGAAGTCGTCACCGCATGAAGCCGTGCCGAGCATCACTGCCAGTCCAAGTATATATTTTGAAAGTTTCATGTTATAATTTCAATTGGTGTTACATTAAAGATTATAGGCTTACGTTAAGTCCGAAAGTAAACATACGCTGCGACGGGTAGCGAGCATAGTCCACACCACGCAAAAGCACCTGCTGATTGTAAGCACCGATTTCGGGGTCGTAACCCTTGTACTTGGTGAAAGTATGCAGGTTCTGTATGTTGCAGTATACACGGAGAGACTCTATGCTGAACTTGCGGGTGAACGAAACCGGCAGAGTGTAGCCTACCGACAGGTTCTTGATACGCAGGTAAGAAGCATCCTCGACAAATACACTGCTCGTACGGGCATTCTGGTTGTTGGATCCTTGGTCGATACGATAGGTCGATGCTCCCGGGTTGGAGACATACATGTTGTCAAGAGTACGGTCACCTTCCGGATCTATAAGAGCGAGTTTGGCAAAGTCGCATACTGATTTAAGCGTAGACCAACGGTTGGCGGGGTCACTCTGATCAGCACGCAGATAATTGTAACCGTCATTGCCTATGGAGGCGGTTAGGAATAGGTTGAAGTCAAAGCCCTTCCAGTTGATGGTGTTGTTGAAACCAAACGAGAATTTGGGTTCGGGATTGCCTATGTAGGTACGGTCCTTCTCGTCTATGACACCGTCGTCGTTGAGGTCTGCATAAATATAGTCGCCATACCATATGCCGGTACCCTCGGCAATCTCCTTTTCTTCAGGAATTGCCACAAACTGACGGTTGCCGTTGGCATCAAGAATGAAGTCACCGTTGGCGTCCTTACGATAGAAGTCGCTTTCTTTCTCAAACATGCCTATAACCTGATAGCCATAGAACTGAGCCACGGGATTGCCCACTGTGGTATAAGTAAACACATCGCTGCCTATTATACCCGGTATACCACTGCTCTCGGTATATAGCTTCAGCACTTTGTTGCGGTTGAGAGAGAAAGTCAGCCCCGAAGTCCAAGAGAAATCGCGGTTAGAGATGTTGACAGTGTTGAGAGTAAACTCAAAACCTTTATTACGCATCTCGCCGGTGTTGACCCACGGTGAAGCTATGACACCACTGATATAAGAAGGCAAAGAGGCCTGCATAAGCAGGTTATCGGTATTCTTCAGGTAAGCGTCAAAAATAAATTCGACACGATTATTGAACATGGCAAGGTCAAAACCTACGTTGTAAGAATGAGTCTCCTCCCATTTTAGCTTGCTATTGGCGAAGTTGGCGGGATAAAAACCGGTACCCCAAGCCGTAGCCACTGAAGCCATTGTTGAGCCGTAAGCATAGTTACCTGCATTCTGGTTACCGACAAGACCCCATCCGAGACGCAGCTTGGCATCGGCGAGCCACTGCACATCTTTAAGGAAAGACTCGTTTTTCAAGCGCCATGCGAGAGCCACCGAGGGGAAGTAACCCCAGCGGTTGTCTGAACCGAAAGCCGAAGAGCCGTCGGCACGTATGGTGGCTGTAAGTAGGTAACGGTTGTCGAAATTATAGTTGACACGTCCGAAGTAGGACTCTATGGCAAATGATCCGCTACTGCTACCGTTGGAAGCTGTCTTCAGGTCACCCACGCTGAGAGAAGGCACATTATTGAACAGATAGCCTGTGCGGGCTGCTGAAAGATTTTCCCATTCCGACTCCTGAGACTCGTGACCAGCCATTACGTTGATGCTGTGCTTGCCAAAGTCCTTCATATAGGTCACATACTGCTTGAAGTTGATATAACGGCTATCAGAAGACTGACGTTCACTCCTACTTGTCTGTGTGAACTGTCCGATAGTCATCTCAGGCTGGAAGTAATACCAGTTACCATGATCAAACGTACCGCCATACTCGATACGTGCGGTAAGGCCCGGAAGTATGGTGAAATTGGCATAAGCGTTTATAAGGGCCTGAAGACCTTTATTGTAGTTAGTACGGGTAAGAGCGTCGGCAAGAGGGTTGGTATAGTAAATACCGAGCTGGTTGTCTTCCTGATAGCCCCAAGAGCCGTCGGGATTCTTGGCGGGCACCTCGGGGAGCTGACGGAGAGCGGTCTGGATAACATTGTTGTCATCGATCGTATTGTTACGCTTGGTGCGTGAAAGCGACGACTGCGCTCCTATCTGAAGCCAGCTGGTGACCTTGGAGTCAACATTTATACGTGCGGTGAAGCGCTGGAAATTGGAGCCTACGGCTATACCGTCCTGATCGGTGTAGCTGCCGCTTACAAGGAACTGGGTGGCTTCATTACCGCCGCTGACAGTAACCTGATGGTTCCACATGCCGGCGTTACCGAAAATCTCTTTCTGCCAGTTGGTACCGTCGCCGAGTATGGAAGGATCGGCAAATTCCTCACGTTCGCCCCAGCCGAGAACGTCTACTCGCTCGTTATAAAGAACGGCATATTCGCGTAGGTTCATGGTCTCAAGGCGCTTGGGTATCTGCTGAAGGGCATAATAACCTTCATAAGTGACACGGGTCTTGCCTGCCTGACCGCGTTTGGTGGTTATAAGTACCACACCGTTTGACGCACGGCTACCGTAGATAGCGGTTGCCGAAGCGTCCTTGAGGACCTCCATCGATACGATGTCGGAAGGGTTGATGGTAGAAAGAGCTGATGTCTTGCCGTCAGATGACTTGCCGTCAACAGCCACACCGTCAATGACGTACAGCGGCTCATTGCCGTTAAGAGAGTTGGTACCGCGGATAGCCACCGATATACCGCCACCGGGCGAACCGGAGTTCTGCGTAACCTGCACACCGGCTGCACGACCCTGAAGGGCCTGATCGACCGAGGTCACGACTGTCTTCTTGATTTCATCGGCTCCCACCGAAACCACAGAACCGGTAATGTCGCTGCGTTTCATAGTACCGTAACCTACTACCACCACATCGTCAAGGGTGGTGAAGTCTTCCTGCATCGTCACATCAATGACGGCGCGGTCGATGGTAACTTCCACAGGCTTATAACCGATATAGGTCAACTGCAGCACCTGACCCTTCTCGGCCTGAAGCGCATACTTTCCGTCAATATCGGTAGCCACTCCCTGAGAAGAGCCCTTAATTCTCACACTGACTCCGATAAGCGGTTCATTGTCAACTTGTGACGTAACCGTACCGGAAACAGAAATCTTGGGCGCGGCCGCAGCCTGCATCGATAGTGCAGGCAGTAAAAGGCACAACGCCACAACTGCTTCGCTAATGCGAACAAGAGTTTTTCGCAAAATCAGTTTACTCATTGCTCATACAGATTTGAGGTTAAATTATTGAATTGGTTTTGTTGTCCGGCAAAATTAGAGATTCTGGAGTCCACGGCGCTTAAAATTTGTTATGGTTAAGCGCACACGGACCCAGATTGCACGGTGTAAAAATGTTATAAAAAGAATAACGTATTGTTAATGCATGGTCACTCGTTCCAGTTGTCGGTACGGAAAGGCACGAGGGGAAGCCCCACATGATTATGGATGCCGCCTATGGAGAAGTTCTTGAAACAATAACGCACCGCCTTAATGTCATCGACATCATCGGAAGTCACCTCTATGGCATGACAGTACCACAGTTCCTTGGCCTTGGCGGGGTGAAACACTCGGTCTTCACCGGCCACCTCGAAGCCCTCGAGTTCGGCATTGGGGGTTAGTCCGTTGACAACGTTGTCAAGATGTATGACCGCACGTTTGCCCTGCAGTTCCACCGACTTGTAGCGCGGATAGTCGCATGGCACACCGGTAAGTCCATAGGTCTTGGCGGCAGCCATGAACGCGAGACGCTCGCCTATCTCCTCCTTTTTTGAACCGTGTATGTCGTTAATTTCATGCGGATAGATTAGATCGGTGGTGCTTATGCAGCCTGAAGAGGGTATCATGGCCGCGGCTTTGTGCTGCGACTCACGTAGAAGTGCCGCGATGGATCCGTCAGGATTACCGTAGCTCCATGCGGGTATCTCCACGAAATAGAAGGGAAGTTCGCCCTGATTCCACTCGTCGCGCCATATCTTTACCATATCGGCCAGACGCTGGGGATAGTCAGCATGAGCGCCTACGTTAGCCTCGCCCTGATTCCAGAGAAATCCCTTGACGGTATAGCCTGCTATCGGATGCAACATGGCGTTGTACATTATATTTATACGCTCCCAGAGGTGCAGCACCGAGTCAGGAGTAGCCTTTTCTTTGGCCACGTCGCAGTCGGGATATGTGTCGAGCTTCCATTTTGGCATCCAACCCTCGACACGGCTACCGCCGAGCGAGCAGTTTATCACCCCTACAGGCACTCCGAGAATGTCATTGAGCGAGCGGGCAAAGAAGTAGGCCGTAGCCGAGAAGTCGCCCGCATTTTCGGGCTTGCTCTCCTTCCATTTGCCTGCGGCCGCAGTCTGCGGTTCATACTCGCCCTTACGCTCGACGGTAGCCACACGCACACCGGGATAGCGGCCGGCATAGGCTATGGCGCGTCCTGCGTTTTCAACAGGCTGGCACCAGAAGCCGTTAAGAGGCATCTCCATGTTGGATTGTCCCGAGCAGAACCACACCTCACCTATAAGTATGTTTTCAAGCTTTATATCGGAGCCGTCGCCGCTTATCGACAGAGTATGAGGCGTATATCCGGCATCGGTAGTGGCAACCGCCACATCCCATCGGCCATTCCTGTCGGCTTTTACGGTATATGTTCTGCCGTCCCATCCCGGAATGACCGTGATGACGGCGCCGGGAGAGCTCCAACCCCACAGGCGGGCGTCGCTTTGCTGCTGGAGCACCATGTTATTGCTGATTATATCGGGCAACGCTATCTCCGCATGTGAGATGAGCGCGGTCATGGCCACCGCCATGCCGCCCGCTAAAAATCGTCGGATAATATTGGTTTTGTCAGTCATTGGTTGTTAGTTGTTAGTCATTAGTCGTTAGACATTAGACCAATTGGACTAATTAGTCTTATTGGTCTTATTTTGTTATTTTTAGCACAAGCGATATGTCGTTGGGCTTTTTATTACGGGGAAGGTTAACGGTAAGGCCGTCGGCGGTGCGGCGGTGGCTCACCTTGCCAGTTCCGAGCAGCTCCACTTTCTTTATCTTTTCAGGATAAAGACCGCTGCCGGCGGCGAGCGACTTGATAAGCACCTTGTTGTCATCGGGCCATGCAAGCACATGGGCGTAAAGCACATCTCCCTTCTTGACAAAACGTATGTCGGCCGGTGTATAAGGTGCGTTTTTGCCCTCGTTGAATCCGGCTCCGTCAAGCGGAGCGGAGTTCTCGGTAGACGGCCCCTCGCCATATACTACCCAAGGACGGGTATCGAATATGCCCTCTTTGTTGACATCCATCCATGCGGCTATATCCTCCAGTATCTTCTCTTCCTTGTCGTCGATGCTGCCGTCGCCCTTTATAGGCACACTGAGCAGCATGTTGCCGTTCTTGCTCACGATGTCGACAAGCATGTGAATCACGGTCGATGCCGATTTGTACCAATTGTCGACGTAGCACGATGTGTCGTAATGCCAGTTACCGAGACAGGTACATGTCTGCCATGCCTTGTCCTGACACTCTCCGGGCACACCTTTCTCAACATCCCATACAAGAGCTTTCTTGTGGTCGTCGTTGAGCTTCTTGCCGAACACCACTGCCTCAAGGTGTCCGTCGTGACGCTTCATATTACGGTTATAGAAGTGAGCCACAACATCAAGGCCGGTATTGTCAACAGGCCAGAAAGGAAGCACACTGTCATCAAAGTAAACGAGGTCGGGATTGTAACGGTTAATCATATCGACGGTGCGGTTGAAAAAGTTGTCATAATACCACTGCGGGGGCACAGAAGTACCTTCGGGCCAGTCCCATATGCTCCACGCATGACCGCTGAGTGAGTGGTGCTGCACGTAAAGCTCCTGCGGGTCATAGCCTTCCCACCATTTGCCTTTACCGTCTTCCTTGGTAACTACACGGGCGTCATAGGATATGCCTGCGTAGGGTCCGGTTTTGTCGGCGCCCTGCGCGGTCTCGTACCATGTCCATGCATGTGATGAATGTATGCTTACACCAAACGGCAGTCCGTTGCGGCGCGCCGCTTTCTCCCACTCGGCGAGGATGTCGCGCCGGGGGCCCATGTTGACAGAGTTCCAGCGTTGGTACTTGCTGTCCCACAGGTCCATATTGTCATGATGATTTCCCATGGCGAAGAAATACTGCGCCCCCACCCTCTTGTATAGAGCCACAAGGCGTTCGGGATCCCACTTGTCGGCCTTCCACTCGTTGATAACATCCTTGAAGCCGAACTCCGACGGATGGCCGTACTTCTCAAGATGCACCTTGTAAGCGTGGCCACCCTCCTCATACATGCTCCGGCCGTACCAGTCACCGGCCTCGGGCTGGCACTGCGGCCCCCAGTGGGCCCAGATGCCGAATTTCGCATTGCGGAACCATTCGGGCGTCTCGTACTGTGACAAAGACTCCCAAGTAGGCTCGAACTTACCGGTATCGGCCTTTTCACGTTGTGCATATAGGGCTGCACAGCACATCAGGGCAGATGCAAGCAGAATCGATTTTTTAGCACTCGTTTTCATAATCAGTGTATTAAATTTATGTTAATTCAGTCATTTTGTAATATCATCCACAGGCTGCCGCTATATGGCACATAGTTGAGCTGCATATTCTTCTGGCCCGAAGGACCGAGCTGAGAGGGATGCTGAAACGTTGTGCCCACAGGCGCTATGGCGTGCATGAAGCCGAAGGATGTGTCGGGAAAACCGGCCGTCGTATAGCCGTTGCCGTCGTGACGAGGCGCCTGCGGACGGAGCATCTGGAAGAAGAGTCCGGGACGCGAGGGAATGAATGTGACAGAGCCCTCGGTAGTATTGACAGTCACCGCACGGCAGTCGGCATGGTAGCCCTTGAACTCAGGATAGAGCCATGACTCACCCGTGACGGTGTTGTTATAAGTCTTGCGGTGGCAGCCGAAAGCGGTACCTTCCATGCGGTTTTTCCATACGCGGTAGGGGCCTTCGCCCACCCATTCCATATCAATGATCTTGTCCTCGGGATAATCAAGTCCCAAACCTATGAAATCAGCCTCGCCGTGAACAGAGAACGAATAGTCAAGTCGCACCGGCTCGCCCGGAGCAAACACCCAGCGCATCCACCGGCCGTCATCGTAGCGCGGCTCCACACAGTAGCTGTCGCCGTCGCGGTAGCAGTTAAGGCCGCTGCAATCATTGCCTGACGTGGCAATCTTCGGCACACCGGTTAGCGAGAAGTGCCCGCGAGGAGTCACTACTGAATCAAGCCGCCCGGTGGAGCGGTCAAACGTATAACGATTGCCGGCATGAAATACACATACATGGGTGTCATCTTCAGTAATTTCGGGCCGCTGTGCTGTAAATGAGCCGAGCAGACGCTTCTGCAGACGGTTGCCGGTACCTATGGGCCAACTGTAAGTGTACACTTCGGCGCCCTGCGGCGAGGTAACCGTCAAACGCAGCATATCGTGACTGTCCCACCCTGCGGGAAGCCCCAACGGAAGCATGCGGCGCTCTCCGGGAGCACACTGCGGGGCGGCCACTTGGCCGCGCAGGGCCACAGTTGCGGTATAGGAGCCACCGGGTTGTCGTGACACGTCGGCAAGCTCATATGTAAAGCCGCACTCCGACAAGTCTGTGAACATATAGTCGTTTTCGACAGCCACCGTGACGTCAGCGCCTTCAGGAAGTGTGCGTGTGGTTACGCGCACAGGCGACCATATCTGTCTTACGGCATAGAAGCTGCCCTCCTTCTGGCGGTACGGACCCAGAATGCCGTCAGGGGCAAGGTCAAATCGACAGTCTATGCTGTCATTGCGGTCGGCGCGTACCAGTCCCTCGTCAAGCAGGGCCCAAAGGAAGCCGCCTGCCGGAGCGCGGTGCTTCATCATCACGTCCCAGAAGTCGCTCAGCGATGCAGCGGCGCCTCCGTCAAAGATGCCGTGCATAAACTCTGTAGGAAAATATATGTCACGGTCATATATAGTGGAATTCACCACATAATTATAGTCAGGATAATGTTTGGTGTCGGTGCCGCGGAAACGCTCCCACGGGTGCATCACGAAACGCTCCTGAAGGTCATATATACGATAATCATCATCGACCCCGGTGTTCCAGCCTCCTTCGTTGCCGTTAGCCCACATTACTATCGACGGATGATTGCGGTCGCGCTCCACTACCTCGCGGACAAGCCGCCGGGCAGGAGCCGTGTCATACTTCTTCTGCCAGCCACACAGCTCGTCGATAACCAACAGTCCTATAGAATCGCATATCTCAAGAAACTCTTTGTCAGGCGGATAATGCGACATCCTCACCGCATTCATGTTCATCTCTTTTATAAGGCGGGCATCGCCAAGCGATATGTCGCGCGACAGCGTACGGCCACTCTCAGGCCAGAAACAATGACGGTTGACACCCTTGAAAATAATACGGCGTCCGTTTAGATAAAATCCGTCACCGGCACGATACTCAACCGTGCGAAAACCTATCTTATCGGTTATCCGGTGGCGAAGTCCACCCTTGTCATGCAATTCGGCAACCACACGATATAGCTGGGGACGCTCATGACTCCACGGCACAACACCCTCCACGACTGTGGATATAACCTCTTCGCCTCTTCCTGTCACAGATGCTGACACACGGTTGCCGTCAAGGGTCTCAACGTAAACCGACACCTCGGCTCCGGAACCGGCACCCGACAGGCAGGGCCTGACACGCAATGTGCCGTCGGCACGTGCGTCTACCGCCATGTCAACAAAATGAATGTCAGGTTTTATCTCCAGATATACCGGACGATAGATGCCTCCGAATAGCCAGAAGTCAGTCTGCCGCTCGGCACGGTATATGGAGCTGTCGGCAGGACATTTGGTGACCTTGACCTCAAGCACATTTTCAGCCTCGTATTTCAGTCGGTCAGAAATATCGTAGCGAAAACGATAAAAACCACCTTCATGCACCGGACCGACAAGGCGGCCGTTGAGCCGCACCTCTGTGTCGGTCATCACGCCTTCAAACACGATGTCGACATGCGATCCGCGCCATGAGCCGTCGGCCTTGAAACGATGACGATAGTAGCCGGTCTCGTCAGAGCCGAACGGCTCTTCCCATCCATAATAGTAATTGCCGAAGCCTTGGGTCTCCCAGCATGAAGGCACCTTTATGCGCGTCCACCGGCCACTGTTGCGGCCCGACGTGCACATGAAGTCCCACATCACTTCGCTGTCTTTATCCATACCCGACAGATAACAGCGCTCAGTAACACATGCCGCTTCCGCAGACGAGGACAGCCCCAAGGCAGCGACAAACAGCAATACCGGCAATATAAATTTAATATTCATCCAGATAACGTTTCACTATTTACGACGAAGTATAGCCACATCCCACGGACCAACTGCGATACTGTCGCCTTCGGCTATCTCGGCACCGGTAAGCAGATTGACAGCCCGGCCGCGGTCATAGACCACATTGACGGGAGCGCCGCTGTAATTGAACACATAGTCAAGAGTGCGACCCTGTCCGTTAACCCCGGAGCGCATGATTACAGGGAAACGATGCTCATCATCGGCTATTATACCCTTTTCGACAGCTGCCATCCTCACTATTTTATCAAGCAACTCCTGCGACGGATATGCTCCGATGTAATAAAGCTTGCCCTTGCCGTAACTGTTTTCGGTAATGACAGGCCACTGTCCGAAAAAAGGATGATCGCCGTAGGCAAGCGGTTTGGCAGTCTCCGGCACAAGAAATTCATACCATGTGTTTATACTGTTGCGATCGCCGAGGCCGAAAACATTGTCTTTCAGTTTCATATTACCGATTGTGGAATACTCCTGATAGTAGAAGCCGCAGGCATCACGGAGCGGACCGGGAGCCGGTACTGAACGCACAGCCGAGTGCTCGTTGCAGTAGCCGCTTTTGTGCATCATCACCACATAGCCTCCGTCCTTCACGAACTTGTCGATAGACATGAGCAGACTGTCGTCGGCCACATACAGCGGCGGTATGACAAGCATCGAGTACTTGCTGAAGTCACGCATCCTGTCACACGGCACGATATCGGTCTCTATATTCTGGAAATACAACGCTTTATGCACAAGGTCAACCGGATAATTGGCATCGACCGGATAACCGCCTCCGTTATGATACGGCATAAACGTGAGCGCATGGTGCGAGTCGTGGCTGTATAATATGGCTACTTTGTTGTTTTTCTTCAGATTGACTATGTCCGAGCCTATCTTCTCGAGTTCGCGGGCCGTACGTTGGAACTCGCGGTACACGCGGTTTGGCTGCAGATCGTGGCCGATTACACCGCGCCAGTATGTCTCCTGACCGTAGTGCAGTGTGGCCCAGTGCCAATACTCCACCATATTGGCGCCGGATGCGTAATGTGAGTATACGTTTTGACGAAGCTGGTTGTCGTAAGGCGGATACTGGCTCTTTGAGTCCCATCCGGTACCCTGAGCGTTTGTCTCGGTGATCAGATAGTTGTTGCCCGCCACAGTTCTCATATAGTCGCCGGCATAGGCTATCAGCTGGCCGTCCTGACCATCCTGAACACCGTGGTACACGTTGATGGCCGGATATTCCATCTGACGGAACGACTCCACTTGGTCGACATTATGAAACGCAGGCATGAAACAGTGGGTCACAAACTGGTCGGGGCGCTTGTATTCGTTCACGATGTCGCACTGCCAGTTTAGAAAGTCGGCTATGCGTTTGCGGTTATAACGCTCCCACTCGTTTTTATACGAAGGGCTCGTCACTCCGTCACGTTCATAAAATTCCTCCCATGTGTTGATGTTCATGCCCCAGTAGTTCATACCCCACTCTTTTGTAAGCAGGTCAAGGTCGCCGCCAAACTTATCTTTCATATAATTGCGGAAACCGATGAAGTAATCGCGGTTGTTTACTCCGCGCGCCTCAAGCTCATTGTCGACCTGATAGCCTATGACAGCCGGATGCTTGGCGTAACGTTCAAGCATCTTGCGTATTATGCGCTCGCTGTAAAACAGATAGGTCGGATTGGTGAAATCCATGTTCTGACGTATGCCGTAATGCGACTTTTCGCCGTTCATCTTTTCAGAGAGCACCTCGGGATGCTTGTGGGCAAGCCATGCCGGAATAGAGTAAGTAGGCGTTCCGAGGATGACCTCTATGCCGGCGGCATGAAACTTGTCGAGTATTGTGTCCATCCACTCAAATCGGAACTTTCCCTCCTGCGGCTCAAACAATCCCCACGACGACTCGCCGACGCGCACCACCGTCATGCCTGCATCTTTCATCATGGCTATGTCCTTGTCAAGCCTGTCGTAAGGCATGTACTCGTGATAGTAGGCCGCACCGTAAAGAGGTTTGTCAAAGCGATACTGTGCGTAACCGCTTAATGCCATCGTCAAAACGAGACCGATCAATGCTATTCTCTTCATATAATTTTGTTTATTAGTCTATAGGTGATATTAAAATGTCAAAACAATAATTTTCAGTAGCGTCAACACAATATTCCGGCGCTGTCTTGGCTCCCCAGCCGTCATTTCCGCCTACGCCATGTATAAATCTGTCTATATTGACCGTCATACAACTTCGTATCGGCAGCTCATACTTGTGTTTTACAGCCTCGATATCATCTTCATCATACGGCCACGCCCTGAAATTGAAAGGAGTCGCAGAAGTAAAACGTAAACCTTGACCCGACGCATCAGTGAGCGAGAACCACCTGACGTCGGTACGGTTTGAATTATCCTGAGCCATGACATAATCAGGGCCGAAACAGTCGAGTGTCTTCCGGTACAGGCCTATGAATGCTCCGGTTTTACGGTCGGGATAGCTCTCCCATTCACCTCGTCCATACCATGTGATATTATCATATTTTATAGGTATGCCGACTCTGAAGCCATACTTGGGCATAAACTGAGCTACAGGATTATACGGATTATACCGGCCTGATACACGTACAACTCCTGAGCCAGCGATATCATACTGAAGATTGTAAGAAGCTCCCACGGCCGACAAATCAATATCAAACGATACGCGCACGCAACTATCGGTCACACATACGTCGCAGCCTGTCACATGGCGTGATTTTATCTCTTCTTTCCATACTCCGAACCGTTCATTATATCCGTTATGTCGCTGCACATCGTTGGCCGGTTTCCAGAAATACGGCTCCAGCGGCGCCTCTATGACAGCCCGGTCCATATAGTACCAGCCGACGAGTGCTCCGCTGATTTTGTCAAATGACAGTTTAAAACCATCTTTACGTTCTACGGTTATTAATCTGTCGGATTCATTGACAGTCATGTCTGCGCGCGATTTTTCAACAGCGCATCTGTCAGCATATTCATCGAATACAAATTGCTCCATGGCTACTGCAAATCCCTTATCAGCCCACAATGTTGGTTTACGCAACACAGCCGATATGTTAAGGCATTTCTCGCCTACGGTGTCAGGCTTTTCAGAAGCATGCAGTATACCGTCTTTCAACATGACGTAATCGCGTGACACAGGATGTCCGTCAACATACCACTCGCATACATAGTCGAAATCATCAGCCGGCAGAAAATCATAACGGTTCTCTACCGATACTGTCATTAACGACGTGTCAGCTATGGCAAATTCAAGATTCTGATATACTTTCCTTACCTCATAATATCCGGGGTGAGGCACACGGTCAGAACCGACAATACCGTCTATGCCGTAATTGGCATCATTCGGGAAATCGCCGAAATCCCCGCCTATGGCCCAGAATTCATCATTGGCAGGATGTTGGGTGTCAGGCATTTTACGATAGTCGACACTGTCGCTGTTTATGTTTTTTATAAGGCTTTTGTCGCACCACTCCCATATTGCACCGCCCAATATGCCCGGATTACTGTAAAAAACGTCCATGTACTCTTTAAGATTACCGGTCGAGTTCCCCATAGCATAAGCATACTCACGCATAAATACAGGACGATCAGATATTCTATCTGCCAAGGCCTTATAATCGTTGGGCGACAAGTAGCCTTCGTCATATATATCAGATATCGAACGGTCGGTGTCGCTATATATGACGCGTGTACTGTCGATTGACAACACCGCATTGCGCATAGCCTTAAGATTGGCCCCGCTTCCGCCTTCATTACCCATCGACCAGATTATCACGCACGGATGATTCTTGTCACGCTCGACAAGCGACAATGCTCTGTCAACATGAGCCTTCTCCCATGAAGGAGCGTCACCGAGTATTTTATTCCCCAGACCCAGACCGTGGCTTTCATGATTGGCTTCATCCATCACATAAAATCCGTAGCGGTCACATAGTTCATAAAACAACGGCACATCGGGATAATGACTGGTACGTATCATATTGATATTTGCACGCTTCATCAATATGAGGTCATTATGTATAGACGATGCGTCGACAGTGCGCCCGCTCCGAGGTAAAAACTCATGACGGTTTATTCCTTTCAGCTTAACCGGAACGCCGTTAATCTTGAAAATTTCACCGTCGATCTTTATTTTACGAAATCCGGTATGATATGTGAATGTCTCGACTAAAACGCCTCTTTTTTTCATCCGTATCGTGACATCATACAGATTGGGAGTTTCCGCACTCCATAATGACGGAGCGGTTACGGGACAATTAACCGTATATCGTACGTTTTCTTTATTTTTCAGGACCGCCAACGGCTTCTCAGCCGTAACAGAAACGACATTGCCGTTACGGTCGGTACCTCGGACCGACAGTTCGACCGCCACCCCTCCTGCATCCTTACCCGATAAGTTGATGACATCAAACGTCAGTGCCACATCACCATTATCCATCGAGTCATCCAACGTCGATTGAATAAAGTAGTCATTGATATGCACATCAGGTCTGGTCCATATTCCGACACTGCGAAATATTCCACTCAATCTCCACATATCCTGATCCTCAAGATAGCTGCCGTCGCACCAGCGATATACTTCCACGGCTATCGTATTTTCGCCTTTGACAAGAAATTCGGTTATGTCAAACTCGGCAGGACTGTTGGAATTCTGGCTATAGCCTACATTGTGTCCGTTGATCCATACATACATGGCGGATTCCACTCCGTCAAAATGAAGTATGTAGCGTCTGTCAGCGGCAAGTCTGTCAATATCGAAACTCCTGCGGTAAGAGCCCACCGGATTACGATGTAAATAACTGTAATAGTGTGCGGGGGGCTCATCGGTCACTTTAGGAGGATTCAATACAAAAGGATAAGGCTGGTTGGTGTATATGGCCTTACCGAAACCTTGAAGTTGCCAATGGCCGGGAACATCTATCTCGCTCCAGTCCGATGTATCGAATCCGCTGCGATAAAAATCAGCGGGTCGGCAGTCTGGATCAGGCGACCATTTAAAATGCCATATTCCGTCAAGCGACAGCCATCGTTCATCCGCATCACGCAATGACGGAAGGACCATTGTCGCGTGATAGGGCAACTTATTGATACCTACTATATTCTCATCCTCCCAGTCGTGATGATTGTTACCGGCAACGACAATAAATTGCCATAAGACAGCTATTGTCATTAAAGCTATGGACCTCTTCATTTCAGATAAAGTCACGACTATGTACTGCTATTTGAACTGCCAACTGCCAAAACCCATGCCATCACCTTTAAGCACGAAACACAAATCGCAGGGATCACTGCCGACAGTGCCGGCCACTTTCGCCTTGTGGAGCTTGGCTCCGGCCGCATCGACATTGACCGTAGCGAGCAGCTCACCGTCGGCCGAACCTTTTCGTACCTCTATAGTACCCTTTCCTGAAGCTATGACATGACACCGGCTCGGCTTCCTGCTGAACTCCACGCCACGCACCATGATCAGAGCTTCCTTTTCAACCGGCATGGCAGTCATGCTTCCCGGCTCGGAAGCAGGTACATATTTCACTCCTTTCGTGGCTACCGTGGTAGCGGCCTGCTGTATCGCAAACGGATCAAGCGGCTTGAGCTGTGCAGGACCTCCGAGTGTCTGGTCGGCCATGGCTATGTCAAGCTTATCTTCATCAACCTTGATTTCGTCGACACACACGCTTCTGAACCCTCCATCGGTATTAAAACTGTTCTGGAGCGACATGGTATGATAAAATACATACCAGCGGTCTTTATATTTATTTAGATGGGTGTGATTATTGGAGTAGTCAAATCCATAGTCACCGGGATTCATCAGATAGTGATGATGATACTTCCAGCTGTCGGAATCAAGAGGGGTCTTGCTTGTCATATAGCTCATAGAGCATATCGTGGGCACATCGGCACTTGCCGTCCAGTCGCTGCGGTCCTTCCAGTCGGTATTGTAAGTATACACATAAGTACCGTTTATATAATTGAGCTCGTTGGCTTCGAAATGATGCGGGGCCGGAAGCTCCTTCATTTCGCTGTCTATACTTGTCATGTCGGCGCCGAGCCGCATTATTATGCTGTTACCGGCTCCTATAGATAGCCATCCGGTGCCGTCGGCATCTATGACCGCACCCGGGTCAAAAGGCACTTTGCACTTGCCGAGTCCGGGGGTATTGGCATCCACAAGACTCTTGTCAAGCGGGCTTGTCCAAGGCCCTACCGGAGATGTAGCGGTGAGCACTCCGGTACCGAAGCCGCTGTTGGAGAAATAAAGATAAAAATGAGTCTTGCCGTCGCTTTCCTGACGTTTAATAATCGAAGGAGCCCATGACGCCATAATCCAAGGAGCAATTTCGCCGACATTTATAAGTCCGTGATAGGTCCAGTTGACCATATCGTCGGTCGACATCATAGCAAGCGTCTTTATCTTCTCATAGGTATTTTTACCGTCGCGGCCCACACCTTCGTACTGCTGATGGTCGTTTGTAGCATATACATACAACCGTCCGTCATGCTCGACAGCGGTCGGGTCAGCGGTAAAAAGGAAGTCGAGAAGCGGATTGCCGTTTTTTGAAATCAGTTTCGGCGATATTTCCGGTATGACTTCACGGTACTTGAAACAGTCAAAATCGGCATATCCATTGTTTTCTGCAAAAAGGCCTATATAAACGGGTCCGCGACTCTTTGACGCGCCGTTCACAAGTGAGGCGTCGACATGTCCGGCCTCTTTGAAATCAGAGCCGTCGGTCGAATAAAAAAACGCATAAGAATCGGAAGTACCTTTGACTTTCACTTCTACAAATCCCTCGGGAGCTGCGCCAATCACTTCGTCATGCCGTTTGCCGCCCGCATTATAGCGAAAATGTATCTGTCCATCTTCTACACACAGATCGCAGTGTGCGTCAGGAGCTACATAAGCGGTTATGCCGGCAGTGGCTCCTTCTGCCACTTCAAAGCGTGTTGAAGCCTGAAAATCGGCATGTTCCTGCTGACGTCCCACAAGTGCCGTAGCGCCTTTCTGTTCCGATATGGGGCTGCCGCCTCTCATACGCAGAAAACCGCCACGCTCGGTCAGGGAGTACTTTTCCGCAGAGTCACCGGCCTTATAGCTCCACTCGGTGCCGAGCTGCGGATTGTTAAAGTCCCAGTCAGGACTCTTCTTGGTGTTTTTGGAAGATGCATCGGTGTTTACCGTCATGCTGCCGGCTATAACGCACAATGCAGTCAGAGATGATACGATTCGGTTCATTTTGATATCCGGTATTTTGGGGTTACTTATTCCATGTGATGTTGACCAGCCTAAGAGGTGTCTTTTATGGTAATTGCAAAGGTAAAATAGATCGGGCAATAAACCGGCATCGTATATAATACATCGACGCTCCATAAGTTAAATACACGCTCAACTTATGTTATTAATAAGATACACCTTTGTTAAACCGATTGAAACTCACATATATTTATACATTCTCACCGCTCGTATCGCCCCGATAAATAATTATATTTGCCGACGAAAACCGGTCATCAGATGAAACATTACATTTCTATACTTCTAATCCTTGCCGCGTTGTCGGGGTATGCCGAGGAAAACATCATGTTCAGGCACATCACGATGACCGACGGCATGAGTGACAACCAAGTCAACCATATAACCCGCGACTCACAGGGCTTCATGTGGTTTTCAACCTCCCACGGACTTAACAGATACGACGGATATACATTTAAAGTATTTGCCCGCGACACCGTGCCCGGCAACCTGCCCAACTCATTCATAATAAACGTTCAGGAAGATGCCACAGGTATGTTATGGATCAAACTACGTACCGACATATACAGCTGCTATGACCCGCAAAAAGAAATATTTATCGATGCGAAGACCGTATTGGAAGATAAATATGGCATCACCGACATGATATCGACGATATATGTCGACGAAAAAAAAGACCTGTGGTTTCACAACGACACAAAAGGCACTTACCGATACAGTTTTGCCGACAAAAAGCTCACGCTGACACCGGCAAGCCCAGCGTTAGCCAAGTCCGGAGCCATCCTAACCTCAATGAGCGATGACCGTCACGGAGTACTGCGCATATACTCCAACGGTTTTTTCGACCATATCGACAGACTGTCAGTAGCTAAAGCCGACTATGAAAACGACTATCTGACTAAAATACCGGCAGATACCGATGAGCGATACAAGATTTTCACGGACCGCGACAGAGATTACTGGATATACTCCGATAAAGGCATATGGGTTTATTACAGCCACGAAAAAAGATGGGAGGCTGTCAACACCGATGAAAGCTCCACCTACAGACTTACTGGCAATCATATAAAATCGATAATAAATGACCGGTACGGACGCATATGGATAGGCATAGACCACGGCGGCATAAACATAATAGACAAAAAACAGAAAACAATACGGTATATCGAACACCGTACAACCGACGAACGAAGCATAAGCCAGAATAATCTCACATGTCTGTATGCCGATCCTGACGGCGGCATATGGGCCGGTACGTTCAAGCGTGGCGTGTCATATTACAACGAGAACATGTTCAGGTTCTACACCGATCACTTTCCGGAGTTCAACAGCCATAAAAACTTCATACCCGACATTAGTTCGATAACCGAAGACCGAGACGGCAATCTGTACCTCGGAGTGACAAACGGCCTGATTACAGTAAACAAGACCTCCAAAGAGAAGACATTTATACCTTTGGCCGCACCCTATAATTCTTTTCCCGACGACGTCATACTGAGCATAGCTCAAAGCGACAACGGCAAACTATGGCTCGGAACTTATCAGGGAGGACTGCTGTCGTATGATTCCGGAAAATTCTCGTCACACAGGCTCGATCATGACAATAAAGATTCGTACGCCAACAAATCCATATGGTGCATGACTCAGGACCGGTCGGGATACTTATGGATAGGCACGTGGGGAGCCGGACTGTGGGGTATAGATCCGGAGTCGGAACGGTCAATACACTACAACGACATCGGCGGACAGTTCAACAATGAACAGATAGCATCCATATGCGCGGCAAAAGACGGAAATCTGTATATGGCCACCACGTACGGTATACTTATATACTACCCTGTCACCGGTAAATACGAAAAACAGATAGGCGACCGGCGCGGCGAGAAATCCTTTTCCAACCAGCTCATAACACATATCACGGAGGACAGCCGCGGCCTGCTGTGGATATCGACCCAAGAGGGCATGAACATATATGACCGAAGCCATGACGAAGTTACCGTCATTGAGGGCGATCTGCGCAATTCCATTATATGCGGAGCTGTCGAGGACAATGACAAAAACATGTGGATCACAACTTCCGACGGCATATACCATGTAATTGTCAGCGGACGCAAGACCGGATATGACTATGAAATCAAGAAATATGACGACCTCAGCGCAATAGACAACCAGCAATGCAATCCGAGAGCCATAATAAAGGCCGCATCCGGAAAAATAGTATTGGGAGGAGTCAGCGGCGTCAGCATATTTGACCCTATAAATCTCGCATACAGCACTCCTATGCCCGAAATACGCTTCACCAACCTTTCACTGTTCAATAAAAGCGTTAAAATAGACTCTCTGTATCAAGGCAACCGCATACTTGACCGGGCATTGAATTACACCGATGAGATAAAACTTGATTACGGCCAAAACATATTCAGCGTCACCTTTTCGTCAATGGACTATTGCAAACTCGAAAAGAACGGCTATATGTACATGCTTGAAGGCTTCGACACCGACTGGACATACACCACCGACAACAACCTCACGTACACCAACCTCGGTCCCGGAACATATACGCTGAAAGTCAAGCCCGTCAATGACAACGGACTTGTCGGAGAGAACGCAGCCGAACTGCGCATAGTGATAGCTCCGCCGTTTTACCGCTCTTGGATAGCCTACATAATATATGCTCTTATGCTCGTAGGAGTGATTCTGCTCGTAAAAGCCTACATGCGCCACAGCGAGGCACAGAAGTACAAACTCTTGCAGATACAGCAGGAGGCCAATCAAAAGCATGAAATCGACAATATGAAGCTCCGCTTCTTCACCAACATAAGCCATGACCTGCGCACACCGCTCACCCTTATACTCACCCCGCTTGAATATGTCATGGAACGTATAGACGACACTGACTTCCGCGACAAGCTCACCATAGCCCACAACAATGCCATGAGACTGCTTGACATGGTAAACCAGTTGCTCGACTTCCGCAAGAGCGACATGACCGGGCATACACTCTCGGCAGCGGGAGGCGACATAGTGGAGACTATACGCACCCAGTGCAACAACTTTGCCGGATACTCCGAGCAACGCAATATAAATCTTACATTCTTCTCGCCTGTCAAGAAACTTTACATGGTCTTTGACGAAGACAAGATCAACAAGATAGTCATGAATCTGCTGTCTAACGCATTCAAGTTCACACCCGAGGGAGGACGCGTGGATGTATCGCTCGACATCGTGCCTAAAACCGAAAACGGACAGGAGATGCTGGAGATAAAAGTAGCCGACAACGGATGCGGCATAAGCGACGAGCACAAATCCATGATATTTGAACGCTTCTATCAGGTACTGCGAAAAGACAGCAGGATAGCAAGCGGCAGCGGCGTGGGGCTTAATCTTGTAAAAGAATTTGTAACCCTTCACAAGGGCACCATAGAAGTTCATGACAACATAGGCAAAGGATCAGTATTTGTCGTCAGAATACCGGTGGAACGCGTGAGCGCCACAGACAGCGACTGTTCCGTAGCCGAACAGACAGAAACAGTAGAAATACCTGTGATACACTGCGGGCAAGAAGACAACGAACTAAATGACAGTAATTTAGGGGGGGGATAACATGCGCCCGTCAATCCTTCTTGTCGATGACAACGATGATTTCCGCATGTTCATGAAAGACTGTCTCAAGCATGATTATAACATATATGAAGCGGCTGACGGCGCCGAGGCATGGAAAATGTTGCCCGAACTACAGCCCGACATTATCGTCAGCGATGTGATGATGCCCGAAATGGACGGCAACGAACTCTGCCGTCTTGTGAAAAACGATATACGCACATCACACATACTTGTCATTCTGCTGACGGCGCGTGCAGCCAAAGAGCATGAACAGAAAGGGCTTGAGGTCGGTGCCGACGACTATATAACGAAGCCGTTCAATCTTAATATTCTGACACTGCGTATTAAAAATCTGCTGCAGCGCCGACGCGACTCCCACAGCAAACCCATGGATGTATCACCAAGCAAAATCAACATAACGTCGCTTGACGAGAAGTTGATAAACAAGGCCATACAATATGTGGAAAACAATCTGAGCCGGAGCGACCTGTCGGTAGAGGAACTCAGCGGCGAGCTCGGCATGAGCCGTGTGCACCTTTACAAAAAGCTCCTGTCAATAACAGGCAAGACTCCGATAGAGTTTATAAGAATACTGCGGTTGAAACGCGCGGCCCAAATGCTCCGCGAAAGTCAGTTGAGTATCGCAGAGGTCACCTATCAGACCGGCTTCAACAACCTCAATCTCTTCCGCAAGTACTTCAAGACCGAGTTCGGCATGCTCCCGTCAGAGTACCAAGCAAAATACAGCGAAAAGTACTTAGGTCCGCAAAACAAAATATAGCGGATAAAAAAGCTACTGTCTGTAAGTTCTGAATCAGGCAAAAAAACAGAAAAATGTCAGTCGGTTTTGCCGGTGATTATCGACTTTATGTCATGGAGTTTGTTGAGAGCGGCCATAGGCGTAAGATTGTTGATGTCGGTATGCAGTATTTCGTCACGTATCTGCGTGAGTACCGGGTCGTCAAGCTGAAAGAATGACAACTGCACGCCTCCGCGCTCTTCGGCTATATTGCTCATATTCTTACCTATCGAGTCCTGACGGTTATTGCTCTCAAGATGCTTCAACACTTGGTCGGCACGCTTTACTATAGTCTGCGGCATGCCGGCGAGCTTAGCGACATGTATACCGAAACTGTGTTCGCTGCCCCCTTTGGCGAGCTTGCGTAGAAACACGACCTTGCCGTTGATCTCCTTTACCGACACATTATAGTTCACTACCCTCGGGAAGCTCGCAGCCATCTCGTTGAGTTCATGGTAATGGGTGGCAAAGAGAGTCTTGGGATGCATTGAGCCGTGCTCATGGATATGCTCCACTATGGCCCAAGCTATGGATATGCCGTCGTATGTGGAAGTACCGCGTCCAAGCTCGTCAAACAGTATAAGACTGCGTTCGCTCATGTTGTTGAGTATCGAGGCCGCCTCGTTCATCTCGACCATAAACGTGGACTCGCCGAGCGATATATTGTCGCTCGCCCCGACACGTGTAAACACCTTGTCCACAACTCCTATGCGGGCGCTCTCGGCCGCCACGAAGCTGCCTATCTGCGCAAGTATAACATTAAGGGCGGTCTGACGCAACAGGGCTGACTTACCCGACATGTTCGGACCGGTGATCATCATGATCTGCGTGCCCGTATTGCTCAGGTTCACACTGTTGGTTATGTACGGCTCACCGGGCGGCAGCTGCTTCTCGATCACAGGGTGGCGCCCCTCCTTTATGTCTATTACAAGCGAGTCATCGACTACCGGACGGTTGTAATGGTTCTCCATCGCCACACGTGTAAACGACAGCAATACGTCGATATGGGCCACAAGCGACGAATCAAGCTGAATGGCGGGTATAAATTCTACGAGCCGCGCCACCAAGTCATTATACAGCCGGGTTTCTATTATGGCTATCTTCTCCTGCGCTCCGAGTATTTTCTCTTCATAGTCTTTAAGTTCCTGAGTGATATAACGCTCCGCATTGACAAGAGTCTGCTTGCGTATCCACTCTCCGGGCACTTTTGACTTGTGAGTGTTGGTAACCTCGATATAGTAGCCGAACACATTATTGTAACCTATCTTCAGGCTCGGGATGCCGGTGGCGGCCACTTCGCGTGCCTGAAGCTTCATTAGATAATCTTTGCCCTGATACGCTATGTCGCGCAATTCGTCAAGCTCGGCGTCGACCCCGTGCTTTATAACCGTACCGCGGTTAATGGCTATGGGAGCGTCATCGACAATCTCGCGGTCTATACGGTCGCGTATAAGCGTGCACGGATTAAGCTGCTCGCCTATGGTTTTCAGCGCCTCAAGGTCAGAATTGCAGCATAGCGTCTTTATTGGATTGATAGCGGTAAGGGCATTGCGCAGCTGCACTACTTCACGTGGCGTCACTCGTCCTACGGCAACTTTGGATATTATGCGCTCCATGTCGCCTATCTGCTCAAGAAAAGTCTTTATCTGGTCGCGCTCTTCAGGATGACGGAAAAAATACTCAACTATATCAAGACGCGAGTTTATGGCCTTGACATCTTTGAGCGGAAACAGAAGCCATCTGCGAAGCAATCGGGCGCCCATGGGACTGACCGTACGGTCAATGACTCCGAGCAGGCTTCTGCCCTCGTCGGCCATTGTATCGACGAGTTCCAGATTGCGTACAGTGAACTTGTCAAGCCTTACATAGCTACTCTCTTCGATGCGGCGCAACTTCAGTATATGCCCTATTTCGGTATGTTTTGTTATGTCAAGATAATGGAGTATGGCTCCGGAGGCAACAATAGCGGCATGCATGGCGTGGACACCGAATCCTTTGAGGTTGCGCGTCTCGAAGTGCTTCAGCAGCCGGTCGAGTGCAGCCTCCTCGGTAAATATCCAGTCGTCCAGTTCAAAAGCAAGATAGCGGGTATTGAACGTAGCATCGAGCCACTTGCGTGACCCGCGCTCGATCAGCACCTCCTTAGGGGCGAAATTATTAAGCAGTTTATCTATATAATCGGCGGTACCCTCGGCCGTCAGGAACTCACCTGTGGAGATATCAAGGAATGCCACCCCGACGACCCCCGCCTTGGTAGCATGCAATGCCGCCACAAAGTTATTTTCTTTATGGTTAAGCACTGTGTCGTTGATTGACACTCCGGGGGTAACAAGTTCTGTTATGCCACGCTTGACAAGCTTCTTGGTCAGCTTCGGATCCTCAAGCTGCTCGCATATGGCCACACGTTTTCCGGCCCTTACAAGTTTGGGTAGATATGTATCGAGTGCGTGATGCGGAAACCCGGCCAGTTCTACATATTGCGATACCCCGTTGGCGCGTCGGGTGAGTGTTATACCGAGTATCTCCGACGTAATTATGGCATCATCGGAAAATGTTTCGTAAAAGTCGCCGACACGAAACAGCAATATGGCATCGGGATGTTTTTGTTTCATCTCGATGTATTGCTTCATAAGTGGAGTTTCGACAATTTTATGAGCCATGAATCTACTTTTATTGTGTAAAGTTACTACATCCGCGCCGCTTTCGCAAATACTTTTAGCGCCTGCCTATCCGATAAATCATTAAACAGCGTCCGGTCGCGGAAAATCCCGGGCCAACGTTGATTGAACGACAACCGTGCGGTAGGGGCGCCAGTACCACGGCGCCCGGTTACGACCCGTAGGGCCGTCAGGGTTCCACAAACGTATTGGCGCAGACGCCACGTATATTGGGCCGTACGGATTCGCGGGCGCCGTGGTACTGGCGCCCCTACAGACTTATCCGATTCACATCGACATTGAGCCATCCGGATTTTACCAACGTACAGGCGCAGACGCCACGTATATTGGGGCTGCGAGCCTGTAAAGGCTCACGCCAAACGTTAGCCGGGTACAAAGTGCCCGGATTGCGAAATTCGCAGTAAAAGTTGTTTGAGTCTGACAAGACTCGTGCTTGTTTCGACTGATGGCTCGATTCAGGCATGAGTCTTTACAGACTCATCGATGAGGGAAAATACGACATACCGGAGACTGCGTCATCCTTCGGATGCCTTGTCCCCGGCTAACGTGAGGCAGGAGCCTTGACAGGCTCTAAATATCGGAACCCATTTTCATTGCAAAATTGAGCAAGCCATACGGATACGCGGAAAATCCCGGATCAACGTTGATTGGACGGCAACCGTGCGGTACTGGCGCCAGTATCACGGCGCCCGGTTACGGAAAATCCCGGGCCAGCGTTGATTGGACGACAACCGTGCGGTAGGGGCGCCAGTACCACGGCGTCCGGTCGCGGAAAATCCCGGGCCAACGTTGATTGGACGACAACCGTGCGGTAGGGGCGCCAGTATCACGGCGCCCGGTTACGACCCGTATGGCCATCAGGGTTCCACAAACGTACAGGCGCAGACGCCAAGTATATTGGGCCGTACGGAGACGCGGGCGCCGTGGTACTGGCGCCCCTACAGGCACATCCGATTCACTACGGCGGCCGTACGGATTCGCCACGGTACAGGCGCAGACGTCATGTATATTGGGGCTGCGAGCCTGTAAAGGCTCACGCCAAACGTTAGCCGGGTACAAAGTGCCCGGATTGCGAAATTCGCAGTAAAAGTTGTTTGAGTCTGACAAGACTCGTGCTTGTTTCGACTGATGGCTCGATTCAGGCATGAGTCTTTACAGACTCATCGATGAGGGGAAATACGACATACCGGAGACTGCGTCATCCTTCGGATGCCTTGTCCCCGGCTAACGTGAGGCAGGAGCCTTGGCAGGCTCTAAATATCGGAACCCATTTTCATTGCAAAATTGAGCAAGCCATGCGGAAAATCCCGGATCAACGTTGATTGGACGGCAACCGTGTGGTACTGGCGCCCCTACAGACACATCCGATTCTCATCGGGATTGGGCCGTGCGGATTCGCGGGCGCCGTACTACTGGCGCCCCTACAGACACATCCGATTCTCATCGGTATTGGGCCGTGCGGATTCACCACGGTATTGGGCCATACGGGTGGGCGGGCGCCGTACTACTGGCGCCCCTACAGACACATCGGTATTGGGCGGAAAAGACACCAACGACAAAGGCATGGAGCGTGCGCTCCATGCCTTTGTCGTTGGTGTCAGCAGAGATTATTCTGCGGGGGTGTCCTTGACTTCACCGCCAAGCCATGTCGAGTAGACGAGCTTGAACTCGGCAGGACCTACCACTTCATACTTCACGGTATCGTTGACGTTACCGCTCTGACCTTCGAAAGCGCTGCTACCGTAATATGACACATAATCAATCTCATATATGATAGGAGCCTCATAGCCGGGTATCAGGTCGGCATTAGGATACTGTGTTTTTAAAGTCGCCGGCATGGTGACGTAAAGGAAGTTGTGACGCATCTGCGGTATGACCACGTTCTGTGACATATCGGGCCACATCGAAGCGGCATACTTCTCTACCTGCGAAATATCGAGGTTAACGTTGCCGTAATAAGCGGAGCAACCTGAGAAAAATTCCGAATTGCCACGGTCTATATAGCCGGAACCTTCATTGGCGCTTACCCAGTCGACAGTCACCTGATAGAAAGCCTTGGCAGCCTCTGAACGGGCAGGAAGCACCATCAGTTTGTCAGGATTGAACATCCACTTGTTGTTGGCCTTTGCATAAGCGTCGGTCTTTGTCTCGATATTGTCATATTTGGTCCAAACAGCGCCGTCGTAGTCAAAACGACCGCAATTGGCATACTTCGCTCCTGACTGGAATGCCACAAGCTTGCTGTCGCCCGCTACGGCATAAGGGAATGTCTGCTTGAGGAAGATGGGGATGTTGGTCCAAGCGGTGGCATTTGCCATATAGCCGTTGGTAATGCCCATTGTGGCAAGTTCATCCTGATTGATCAGATAGACCGATGAAGCCTCGGTCCATGCCGAGCCATTGTAGACATAAAGTGCGTTGTCAGGACGCGACTCAATCTCTACCGGAGCGGGCACTACGGGCTTGTCCTCGGCCATTTCGGCTACTGCCTTGCCATTGACCTCGGTTATCACGAAGTTGACATATGTGGGAGCATGGGTGTTGCGATCGGTATTTACCGAAAGTACATAGCCCTTGATGGCGGCTGTCTCGTTTTTCACGAAAAGCTCCTTTGCCTCATCGGTAAGCTGGTAGGCGCTACCGGTTGTCTCACCACCGTCGACCTTGAAATTGGTGTAGCTGCCTGTAGAGATAACAGATGCGCTAAACTCCACATACACCGGCATAGTGCCGCTCGTACCGTTTGCCAGAATAACATCACGCATCTCGTTCATCTTGGCGCCGTCCATAGCTACCGGCGTGGGATAGCTGTAGATTTCACCACCGAGCACACTCTCCTTACCAGCCTCGGGAGCAAGCTGCAATCCGCCATTGTACTGCGCACCTTTACCGCTCACCTGAACGATATCGCCTATTTTATAAGAATCGGGGGTAAATGTTTTTCCATAATAAACGAGCAGGCTTCCGGTAGCGTCGGTAAGTATATAACCCTGCGCACAGATGGCTGTAATCGTACCGTAGAGGGTGTATGAACCGTTTACAACCACTTTGTCGATATCGGTAAGGGTAACAGGTTCAAAAGCCGGCTCGGACTCCGCTACATTGAAGTTTACAAGCACATAGGAGTCGGCTTCCTGCTCGACTAAAGTATATTTGTCAGCAAGAATTGCGGGCAAATAGCTCGATGCCGGCATCGAGGGCGTGAAAGCGTTGGTGAAGTCATTGCCTCCCCAAGCCTTCATGTAGTCATCGTTCTCAAGGGTTATAACCCTACCTTTATATATAGCGTCGCATACGGGATCGGATGCCACCTGCTCCTTATATGTGATTTCGAGTGTGGACTTGTTGCTTGCGGCCACGTAAGGGAATGAGTAGGAGTTCATCCACAGCGGCAGCAGGTCATTGGCAGGATACTGGTCTGTGAAATATCCGTTTGCAGCCCACTTGGTCAATGCGCTTTTGGCATCTTTTTCCGAAAGGCCCTGAGTCTTCTCTACATAATCGACAACAGCGTCAACAGCGGCGATCTTCGTATAGTCGTCGGCGGTAAGCTCATAAGTGAGTTCCTCGATGCGATCATCAACCGGAGGCACTTCAAAGCCGTCAAGATACTCGTCGTTCCAAGCGTTTTCGGAGCATCCGGCAAGCGCCAGCATTGCGCCGCACGCGAGCAAACCTTTGAAAATATTGTGTTTCATATTAATATACAGTCTGTTAAATTAGAAATAAATCTTCATACGTAGCGAGTAGGTGCGGCCAAACGAGTAGAACACGCTGTAAGCCTCCTGCCAAGTACCGTTGGAGTCGGTGGGCACCTCGGCATCCATGACATAATTATAGTCAAAGATGTTGTAGATGTTACCATAAAGGGTGGCGTTGATGTCGCCTATCTTGAAGCGATAGCTTGCATTGAAGTCAAACTGCTGTCCCCAAGGTATCTCCCAGAGTTTGTTGACGTTGATGGCCTTTGTGCCGAGCGAGCTTCCGCTTATATAGAAGTCGCTGTAGTTACGGGCGCTCATCACCCAGTCGGCACCGATACGGAAGCCCTTGAACGGCATAAAGGTTGCCGAGAGCGAACCGGTGGTCTGAGCCGAACCGCCGACCTTGACACCCTTCTGGTTAAGAGTGGAGTGGAGGTGGTTTTCAGCGCCTATACCGTCGGCTATATCGCCGGTGGTAAGGTTCTGAATAGGCTGGCCGAGCTCGTTATAGAAGTAACCCTGTGCGTTGCTGTCCCAGATCCAGTCGCCCCAAGACAACATACCCTCGATGCTAAGCCAGCGCACAGGCACCCAGTTGAAGTTCATCTCGATACCCATATGGCGTGCGTCGACACCGGTCATGTTCATATAGTAGCTGCCGTCGGCCTGTGAGAAGTCGCCGCGGCGCGAAAGTCCGCTGCGGTCCATCCACTTGGTCCAATAGGCGTTGACGTTCAAGGCAAATGTACGCGACTTAAAGCCGTAGCCTACTTCGTATGACATTACTTTCTCGTTTACGGCATCCTTGTTGATGGCGTTGGAGGTGGTGGCGTTGAGGAACACGCCGCCCGAGAAGAAAGGAGCACGGCTTATGTAGCCGAGATTGAAGAACACGTTGTTGTGCTCGTCGATATTGTAGTTGGCACCGCCCTTGATGGTTCCGCCGATGAAACTCTTTGTATCGGAACGCTCATGAGCCTTGTCGTAGTAGAACATGTCGCGGCGCCAGTTGCTGGTGTTGTTTAGCGCTCCGGAAAGCACGGTATTGAGCTTACCGTCAAGAATGGTGTACTCGGCCTGACCGTAGATGCCCTCCTGAACCGTATAGCCGAGATAGTTGCGGTACACGATATCGCCCACACCGAGCTTCTGGAACTTCCACTCCGGGTCGGCAGCAGCCGCATTGAGAGCGGGATCCACGCCCTTACGGGTACTGTAGTCTATGAAGTATGCTCCGTCGTAGAGGTCGTTGATCTTGTTTTTATGGTCGCCCACATAGTAACGGAGGTCGATACCACCTGTAAGATTGAGGCGGTTGCCGTTGGTCTGATTGATCTCTTTCTTGTACGATGACACGAGACCATACCACTTGTGAGAGTTGATAGACTTCGACATGACAAGCTTCGAACCGTTGGTCGAGTTGGCGTTGAGGTCCTGAATGGCCGCATAGTCAAAAGTGCCGTCGGGACGGCGGAACTTCATGTTAAGCACACCGTAGCTTGCGCCGCGCCAGTCGGCATAGGTGTAGCCGTCAAGCCCCGAACCCTGACCGCTGTATCCGCCACCGCTTGCTATCGACACATAAACGGCCGATGACAGCGACGAGGTCTCGTCGATCTTCCATATATGATTGAGCGAAATCTGAGGCTTGTGGTAGAAGTTGTATTCAGAGCTGCGCATCTGGCCGGTCTTGTCGTAACCGAACGCCGGATTGTAGCGGTACATGGCGTTGCCGTCGCCCATATACTGGCGTCCGTAGGTCTGCCAGCCCTCGATGGTAAGACCGCCGTAATTGGAGTTACGCTTGTAGTGGGTCTGGGGAGCGCCGAAAGCGGTCAATGACAGCTGATGGTTCTCGTTGATGCGCTTCGACACGTTGACAAAGTAGTTGTAGCTGTTAAACGGAGTGCCTTGAATGTAACCGTCGCCCCACTTGCGCGAACCGAGCACGGTCACCGCCCATCCGTTTTTCATGAGTCCGGTCGACAGTTTCAGACCGTAGTTGTTCATGCCGTCGTTGCCCATACCGTACCAGAGGGCACCGCCCTTTTCCACGTCGATGGTGCGTGTGGTGATATTGATAGTACCGCCTACAGAAGGAGTCGACACGATGTTGGCTCCGAGACCGCGCTGCGTCTGTATGTTGGCGGCCACGTCGCCGAGTCCGGCCCAGTTGCTCCAGTAAACACCGCCCCATTCCATGTCATTGATAGGAATACCGTTGACCATAACGGCCACATTGGGGCTCTTGAAGCCGCGCATGTTGGTCTTGGCGTCGCCGAAGCCACCGCCGTCGCGAGTGGTCCACACACCGGGAGTGGTCTTGAGCACTTCAGGCAGCTCCTGATTGCCAAGCTTAAGGTCGATGGTCTGCGCGCCTATTGTCGACACGGCCACCGGAGTAAGACGTGTTCTTGCAGCCGACTGCTCGACAACAACGTCTTTAAGCATCTGAGCCTCGATCTCAAGCTGTATGTCGCCCATATCGGCTTTTGAAGCGAGATCGACAGGCTTGTAGCCTATATATGAAATATGTATTTTTTTGCCGTCAGGCACGTTAAGCGCAAAACGTCCGTCGATGTCGGTAGCGGTGGCAATATTAGTGCCGGGCACCGAAACGGTGGCACCTATAATGGGCTCACCCTGATCATCAACCACAACGCCACTACACTTAATATCCGCAGCGATAGCCGCGGCACACATGAGCCAGATTGCACCGGCCAAGAGAAGTAGTCTCTTCATCATAATAATGACTTGGTTTGAAATGTTAATAAATGTATCTGTTTTTAGTATTCTTACTTAATATCCGTAACCGACCACAGTGCTATCCTTACAATTTATCATTCTGAAAAATAACACGTTGTGCTCTACGGGCAATTCCTAATATTATAGGAACAAAAGTACTAATAAATTTGAATTTAGTAAACGAAATGTGAAAGTTTTTTACATTACTTATATGTTAAATTTGTATTTATAATTAGGAAATTATACCTTTGCATTATTATTGTAGCGGCGAGATGAAAGTAAAAATCCACCAAGAAGGACTTAACATATTGGCAATACTATTGGCAATACTGCTGGTTATAAACTTTCCGGCATGGTTGTTTATTCGCCCTATAGCGATTCCGATTACATTCTCGGCCATATCGGGCATAATATATCTGCTTGTGCTCAACTTTTTCCGGTCACCGCGACGTAACTTCCGCGGCAACCGCGACAATGTGGTCGTGGCTTCGGCCGACGGCAAGGTCGTGGCGCTTGAGGAGACTTTCGAGGACGAGTATCTTCACTGCCGGTGCATACAGCTGTCGGTATTCATGACAGTGCTCAACGTGCATGCCAACTGGTTTCCGGTTGACGGCGAGGTTATGTATGTAGCCCACCACTCCGGTCGCTTCCTGTCGGCATATCTGCCAAAATCAAGCACCGAAAACGAGCGGTCGACAGTAGTCATCAGAGCACTTAACGGACAGAACATACTCATGCGCCAAGTGGCCGGCGCCCTCGCACGCCGTATAGTGACTTACGCCCGCCCCGGCGACGAGGCATCCATAAACGACCATATGGGCTTCATAAAATTCGGCTCACGCATAGACCTGTATCTGCCGCTTGACGCCGAAATACTCGTCAAGCTCGGCGACAAGACCACCGGCGGAGTCACCGAGGTGGCACGTCTGAAGCGACAATGACCCCCGGACATAAAAACAACTCACGGCCATGTTAGACAAGATAAAATCCAACATACCCAACACCATAACATGTCTCAGCCTTGTATGTGGCTGTATGGCTATAATAGCCTCCTTTGGCTACGACACGATTCTTGTCGGCAGTCTGAAAGGCTACCAGCTTGCATTTATATTAATCGGAGTGGCTGCCGTATGCGACTTTCTTGACGGAGCCGCCGCCCGCGCCCTGCACGCTTACTCCACCCTCGGCAAAGAGCTTGATTCGCTGAGCGACTTGGTGAGCTTCGGCGTAGCGCCCGGCATGCTGGTATTCAATACCATGAGCCTGTACGGAGAGGCCGCATGGCCTGCGTTTACAGCACTGTTCATACCGGTCATGGGCGAGTTACGGCTTGCGCGGTTCAACATCGACGACCGCCAGACCACGTCATTTCTCGGACTGCCCATTCCGGCCAATGCCATATTCTGGATAGGCGCCTGCGCCGCCATAAACAGCTACGGCTATCCCGGCGACATCATTATGTCGGCAGGAGTCATAGTCATGTCATTGCTCATGGTGCTCACCGGCCTCAAGATGTTCTCGCTGAAATTCAAGAACTTCAGCCTTCGGGAAAACCTTCGCCGCTACATTATCATCATGGCGGCCATTCTCTTTGTGGTATTTTGCGGAGTGCCCGGACTCGCATGGACCATAATTCTGTATGTGCTCATGTCGTTGGTGCCGTCCAAGACACAAGCCTGACCATAGGGCCGCGACACAACAATCTCCCCAAAATTTCGTTATCTTAATATGAGTTTTTTAGCAGTAATATTTTTTTTATTCATACTTCTGGCTGTAGCCGTACCCGTAAGCATAATCCAGCGTATATGGCGCAACTGGCGCAACTTCCATAACTACGGACGGTCGCGGTCATACTCCTACGGCAATCCATACAGCCGCCACTATTCTCACTCCCGCCCCGAACGTAAGAAAAAAATCTTTGACAAGTCGGAAGGTGAATATGTCGAATTTGAAGAGGTGGCATCGTCATCGGGCACGGAGCACCGTACAAATGTGAAATATGAAACGGAGGAGCAGATAAGCGATGCCGAATGGACTGAAATAAAATAGTACATATGTCATACTACATACCGCGTTTATACGACTTTCTGACCCGCCTTGCAGCCAATAACAACCGCGAGTGGTTTGCCGCACACAAAAGCGAGTACGACGAGTTGCGCGGATTATGGCTCGATGACCTGCAGCGGCTCATCGACCTTATGGGACAGTGGGATACGGCACTTAAAAGATACACGGCCAAAGAATGCGCCTACCGCATATACCGCGATACCCGGTTCTCTCTCGACAAGACACCCTACAAGATATACTTCTCAGCGCTTGTCAGCGCATACGGACGACATGCCGACCGCGCATGCTACTATCTGCAGCTCGACATAAGGCCCGAAGAGAGCGGGCTATACGGAGGCATATGGCATCCCGAAGCTCCGGTGCTTAAAAAACTGCGCACGGCCATAACCGACAACGACGACGAATGGCATGAGATAGCACGAACTCCGGAGTTGAACAGGTATTTCCCCGGCTGGGTAGGCGAAAGACTGAAAACCGCGCCCAAAGGCTGGCCTAAAGACCACCCGATGATCGATATACTCCGCCTCAAGGACATAGGCAAATGGTGTCCATGCGACAAAACGTTTTTCAACGACCCCGCATGGCCCGAGATAGCGTCGGAACGCTTCAGGCTGCTCAAGCCGCTCATAGACTTCATCAACTACTCTATCGAAGAGGAACTCTGACAAGACCGCACACGACAGTTAATTTTCCTAACATACATTTTATTTACTAACATCAAAACTAAAGTCACATGAATGATTTTAAAAAGTATCTGGCTGAAGGAATAGGCACTATGTTCCTCGTGCTGCTTGCCTGCGGAAGCGCGGTATTGGCAGGTCCGTCAATCGGCGGTTACGGCATTGGAGTATGTTTCGGCCTCGTCCTCATCTGTCTGTGTTATTGTATCGGCAACATCTCGGGGTGCCACGTCAACCCGGCGGTGTCGTTTGCCATGTGGGTCAGCGGCAAGATGAACCTCAAGGACATGCTGTGCTACTGGGCATTCCAGCTTGTCGGAGCAGCCGTCGGAGCCGGCTTCCTGTTCTGGTTTGTCAACATGTCGCCCGAGTATACTTTCGGCGGCATCACCGGCGCCAACAACCTCGCCACCAACGTGCTTCAGCCCGGCGCCACTTCAGGCATGGCTCTTCTCGCCGAAATATTGCTGACATTCTTCTTCGTGTTCATCATCCTCGGCGCAACCGATGACAAAGTCGGCTTCGGCAAATTTGCCGGTCTTGCAATCGGTATAGCACTCGGCCTCGTCAACATAGTAGGCATACCTGTCGACAACTGTTCGGTGAACCCCGCACGCAGCTTCGGTCCGGCATTGTGGAGCCCCGGGGCATTCGGTGACTTCTGGATCATGGTAGTAGGCCCGCTTGCAGGCGCTCTCATAGCCGCCGTAGCTTGGAAAGCCGTAAAACCCTACCTCGCAAAATAACTCCATCTCTACCGTAAAACAGTAATTACAACAGGCTGCGCCGCAGGGTGCAGCCTTGTTTTGTTATGTATCAATGGCTGAAATGTTGCATATTACCATCTTGCAAACATTTATATAATGTGTATTACGCGCGCGAACACTAATTTTGCAGTATAAACCAACGGATTTTAACCCTAAACCATTGAATAAAATCATGACATTAAGACATCTGGCCGCCGCCACAGCAGCTGTATGCGGCCTTTATGCCGCCGGTGCCGACAAACCGGCTTACCTTGACGAATCATTACCGCTCGAACAACGCGTCGAAGACGCTCTGTCGCGCATGACCTTGGATGAGAAAATCGCCATGTGCCACGCCGAAGGCAAATTTGCCAGCGCGGGAGTGCCCCGGCTCGGCATACCCGACCTGTGGATGAGCGACGGTCCTCACGGAGTACGCGCCGAAATCAACTGGAACGACTGGGGAAGCGCAGGACACACCAACGACTCCATCACGGCGTTTCCGGCACTGACAGCACTCGCCGCCACATGGAACCCCGAACTATCGATGGCCTACGGCAACGCTATCGGCGAAGAAGCGCTATACCGCGAGAAGGACATGATGCTCGGCCCCGGCGTAAACATATACCGCACACCACTTAACGGCCGCAACTTCGAGTACATGGGCGAAGACCCGTATCTGGCCTCGGTTCTTGTCGTACCCTACATAAAGGGCATGCAACAGAACGGAGTATCGGCATGCGTCAAGCACTACGCGCTCAACAATCAGGAACGCTGGCGCGGCCACATCAACGTAGAGCTTAGCGACCGTGCGCTCAACGAAATCTATCTGCCCGCTTTCAAAGCCGCGGTAGAGGATGGCGAAGTATGGTCGATCATGGGCTCATACAACAAGATACGCGGTCAGCACGCCTGCCACAACGACTTGATGCTCAACAAAATCCTAAAGGACGACTGGAAATTTGACGGAGTAGTGGTGACCGACTGGGGCGGATGTCACGACACACGCGAAGCCGCACTCTACGGCCTTGACCTCGAGATGGGGTCATACACCAACGGCCTCACCTCCGAGAGCGCATTTACATATGACGATTACTACCTCGCCAATCCTTACAAAGAGATGCTTCAGAAAGGCGAAGTGCCCATGTCAACACTCGACGACAAAGTGCGCCGTCTGCTGCGTCTTAACTTCCGCACGGCCATGAACCGCAACAAACCTTTCGGCTCGATACACTCACCCGAGCATTACGCTGTAGCAGAAGCCATAGGCGACGAAGCCATAGTGCTTCTGAAAAATGCCCCCGTCACCAAAAAAGGCGCTCCCCTGCTACCCATCGACCCCTCACGCTTCGGCTCGATACTCGTGGTGGGCGACAACGCGGTGCGCATGCTTAACGAAGGTGGAGGCTCCAGCGAGCTCAAGGTAAAAGACATGGTAAGCCCGCTAGACGGCATGAAATCCTTGTATGGCGACAAAGTAAAATTCGCACAAGGCTACAAGGCCGGACGCCCCATGTATGACGCAGTCGAAGAGATACCTCAGTCCGTGACCGACTCGCTGCGCGCCGAAGCGGTGGAGATGGCCCGCAACGCCGACCTCGTGGTTATATTCGGCGGTCTAAACAAGAACACCCGTCAGGACTGTGAAGCCGCCGACCGCATAGAGTACGGCCTGCCTTTCGGACAGCCCGAACTTATCGCAGCCATCGAGGCCGTCAACCCCAACACCGTTGTAGTACTTCTTAGCGGAAACGCCGTGGAGATGCCGTGGGAAGCAAAGATTCCTGCCATAGTGCAGGGATGGTATCTCGGCACGATGGGCGGACAATCGCTCGCTAATGTGCTAAGCGGCAAGGTTAATCCCTCCGGCAAGCTACCGTTCTCATTCCCGGTGAAACTCGAAGACTGCGGCGCCCACTCTTTCGGCGACATATGCTATCCCGGCGACAGCATCAACGAGAAGTATCTCGAAGACATACTCGTTGGCTATCGTTGGCACGACACCAAGAAAATAGCGCCGAAATACAGTTTCGGACACGGACTCAGCTACACCGACTTCACATACGGCAAGGCCGAACTCTCATCCAAGACCATAGCTGCCGACGGATCCATAACCCTATCGATACCCGTCACCAATACGGGCAAAAGCGCAGGTAAAGAAGTGGTACAGCTGTATATAGGCGACGACAAAGCCTCGGTGTTCCGTCCGCTCAAAGAGCTGAAAGGCTTCAGCAAAATCAGCCTTGCTCCCGGCGAGACAAAGAACGTGACATTCACCATCACACCCGACGATCTTAAATTTTACGACGAAACGACGAAAGGCTGGATTGCCGAACCGGGCAAGTTCACGGCATACGTAGGTTCTTCGTCGACAGACATACGCGCCAAAGCCACATTTGACTACAAATAAAACTATACTTGACCTGTCCGTTGCCGTCTACTTCATAAACACGAAGTAGACGGCAAGGATAAGGCATACAAAGGCGGCAAGATGGTTCCAGTGCAGAGCCTCGCCCTTGAAAAACACTACTGTAAACAGAGTGAACACCACAAGAGTTATAACCTCCTGAATAACCTTCAGCTGCATAAGCGAGAACGCGCCGCCATTGCCCTCGAAACCCATGCGGTTGGCCGGTACCTGAAAAAAGTATTCAGCCAACGCTATGCCCCAAGACAAAAGCACAACTATATAAAGAGGCGTGTTGTCGGTTATAACTTTCATATCCTGCAACTTCAGATGGCCATACCATGCAAACGTCATAAAAACATTGGCCACGACCAACAGCAATATTGTCAACCAGCCGTTCATACCAGAGCGAGTTTTTCCTGTATAAGTTCAAAAAATCTTGTCAGATGAGAGCCGTCGACAAATGCATGGTCGACATACACCGAATAGGGCATGACCATACGGCCGCCCTCGCGCGTCACCGCCTTGCCCATAGTGCTTAACGGATGCGAGCAAGCCTGACCGCCGCCGGCCACGGTATAAGTGATTGACGTGAAATAAAGTTTAGGTACGGCACTCATATGTATCACCCCGTAGTCGTCATCAGCCGACATGCGCTCCTCTACACCATAAGGATTATCATCGGGCGATATCGATGATATAATACGGGTAGCTTCAGTACAGAACCCTTCAAAGTCAGCCACATAGGGTATTCTTACCGTAACAAACGAGCGCCCCGCCACTGCTATGGGCGTAATTATGTCGATACTGTCATACAGCACCGGACGCCCCTCGCGGTCTATACGGTAACGTAGCGCCTCAACCTCGTTGGCCGCACATAGCACGGCATAAAGATAACGCAGAAAAAACGAGCTGCCGTCAGCCTTGCTGCGACGGAAAGCATCAGTACAGTCAAGCTCGGTAGTCACGGCATACCACGAACTGACATAACCGCGGAAAAACATGTAGTTGTCGCGTCGTTGCCAATTGTCGATATCGACGATAGTTTTCATAATCCATTATTTTGAGCTGCAAAATTACAAAAAACTTATGTTTCTCACACATTGCTTGTCCAAATGGCTCTCCAAATCAAGCAGTTTGCTTATAATCCGATTGGGATGTCGGCATAATTACTAAAATTTTATAACTTTGCGAAAGCAAAAACCGACAATAATACTGCGCCAATCATATCATCTATGGACACCAGTTCACACAACGCGGCCATATCTACCGGCAGCCGCCACATAATCAGCTTGTTGAGCCGACTGTATATACTTATATCGCTTTCGCTGATCTTTAGCATGTCATCTTGCTACAACCATGTAGAAAACAAAGCGCTCGACCACGCCGAGGCCTTAATGGAGACACACCCCGACTCCGCTATGGCCATACTGGAAACGATTGATCAGGCGACTCTGTACTCAAAGCCCGCTCAGGCACGCTACGCCCTGCTTATGTCCATGGCGCTGGACAAAAACTACATCGACACTACCGACTTCAAAGTGCTGCAGCCGGCAATCGACTACTATCTCAGCAAAGGCACCCCCAACGAAAAACTCCGCACATACTACTACCAAGGCCGCATATTTCAGAATCAAGGCGACCGTGACAATGCCCTCAACACATTTGCCAAAGCCATTGACGTAGCCCCTCAATGCTCCGACTCATTAGTTATAGCACGAACCTATGTCTCTCTGGGCTATCTTTATCATGACTTCTACCATTTCGACAGCTATACCGACAACTATTTAAAGGCAGCCGATACATACAAAGGCGTGTCACGCAAAGATTATGAATTTGATTGCCTGCTAAATGCCTTGAATGGTACCATTATACTAAGTGACAAGTCAAGGGCCGATAGCATTTTAAATCTATGCACCGGTTTCGATGAACTAAGCGAAGAGCAACGCTATTTGCTAAAAGACTACATGTTATCATACACTATTGAATTTGGCTCCGATGATGAAATAAGAAAAGCAATAGACTATCATGTCAATTTACTTGAGTTAGATACAAATGCGGTAATGAATCTTGCCCTCGCATATAATAAACTGGGTGACAACGATAAAGCAAGGCAAATGCTTAATCATGTAAATAAAAGCGGTATTGAATATGACACACTTAAATACCAAGCCATATCCTGCACTGTTTATAAAGATATAGGCAATTATAAAGAGGCCCTGTCAACATACTTCGATTTTAATCGTATAACAAATTCTATAGATGCGCTTAAATTCAATCAAACAGTACGCTCCATTGAAGAGAAGAATCAGATAGAGCTAAAAGCTCAGGCCGATGCCGAATTAAAATCACGCATCATATGGATGTGTATCGGCGGCATCATAATTTTGACTCTGGGCATATTCATACTACTATTGATTGTGCGTAACAACAGGACCAAAAAGGAACTCGCACTTCATAAAGCAAGGACAACAGCACTGGAGAATGAGCGACTAAAATCGGAGCGAGATAAAAAAGCACTTGAGGCGGAGAACCTCACACATCGAGTCGAGCAACTCGAAAATGAGAGTGAAAACCTGAAGCAACTCCTTGAGTCGCAACAAGAGCTGCCGCAGGAGATACGCGACGTCATACGTATACGCATCGAGATGCTAAACTCGCTGCTGGCCGGGTATATTACCGACAATGATCAATACATCAAGCCTTATGACGCTTGGGTAAGGGAGCTGACCGACGACACCGACGGCTTCATGGACAACAACCGGCAGGCCTTTCAGGTGTCGCATCCTCGCTTCATACAATACTTCGAAGACCACGGCCTTACTATAAAGGAGATTAATTACGTATGTCTTTACGCGATAGGCTTACGGGGCAAAGAGGTCGGCAATTATATGAAGAAACGCAGTTATGTCAACATAAGCAGCGCCATCCGCAAAAAACTCGGCATTGACAAGCATGAAACCAACATAGGCATCTATGTACGTAAACTTCTTAAAGAATTATGAAAGTCGGCGGAACATTGCGCCGAAACAAAATCACACCTTGAATATATTTCGCTTACAGTCAGCAGATAAGCGCGAGAAAATTTTTCAAAACATGAAAGTTTTGTTTTGGAGAGTGAAAGTCTGTCATCGTAATTTTGCATTGTTAAATCAATCAAAACCCAACAATGAAAAAGATTTTATCACTTATTCTCGTAATGATAGCATTCTCTCTCCCGTCAATCGCTGAGGAAACTGATGCTAACTCTTCCCTGAAATTGTTAAATTTGGAAGTACGACGGAAAAACAACCACCCATCAAAAGTTCATCGTGCTCCTATGCGTATTCCAACAGAAGCATATTATGATGAAGAGAGCCGGACCATCAATATATGTTATAACGGTGACACTGACGGAGAGGTATACCTCTACTTAAATGAAAACATGGTAGGATATGACTCTGAAATAAACACCTCGTTCCCAATATCGTCTTCCGGACTATACCGTATTGAAATTATCACTGAGTCATGGATAGCCCATGGCGAAATCCAACTGTAACAAACCATCTTAGTAATCCATTAACTTAAATACACATACATGGCTACATGGTCCAAATATAGCTTTTTATTCAGAAAAGGAGGTCATCACTTCTTGTATAGCTCTCTATCCAATAGCTTTGCTTTATTGGACTCAGATACATATGGCACCCTACTTAAACTTCGCGATGGCAATCAAGCGGTAGAGATTGACAGTGAAGTCATGTCCACTCTCAACCAAATGCAAGTTGTAAATGTAGATGAAGATATGGTTCTAAATCAAATACGTTTTATATCCCAGCAACGTAAATTCAACCATGAAAGCTTACATCTGACAATAAATCCTACATTATCTTGTAATTTTGATTGTCCTTATTGCTTCGAAGCCAGTCATCCCAACAGCTTCATGACTGACGAGGTAGAGAATAATATCGTATCTTTTGTAGAGCACAAGGATAGCTTGAAACATTTAAGTATCATGTGGTTTGGAGGCGAACCTCTACTCGGATTCAGAAGAATACAAAGTCTGACAAAAAGACTAATCGATATAGTACCAAGCTATTCCGCATCTATGATTTCAAAAGGGTATCTACTGACTCCTGACGTAGTATCGTGTCTGGAGGAGTTAAAGATATCCATGATCCAGATTACATTGGATGGATTAGCTGACTCTCACGACAAAAAGCGATGCCTCAAATCAGGAGCACCTACATTTGACAGGATTATCCGTAATATATCATATTGCATTGAGAATGCGCCATCCGTACGCATTGTGATTCGAGTCAATATTGACGCCAATAACATGGATGACTACCTTATGGTTTATGATTATTTTGTTTCTAAAGGCATAAAATGCGTAGATGTAGTCCCGGGATTCATTGTTGATAGAGAGCACGATATACCGACCTGCGCATTTAACAATAAACAGATTGTCAATTTTATGTGCACTCTTTTCCATAATCATCACATCAAGCCTATATCATTTTTCCCATCCATAATGAGAAATAGCTGTAGCGCCCGAAATATCAATTCCTTAGTCATCGGTCCGGAGGGTGAGCTTTACAAATGTTGGGAAGAAGTAGGTCGTAAAGAGTATGTTGTCGGAAATCTGGCAGACACCTCATATAACAGAGAGTTAATGCTCAAATACACTACAGGCATCGACCAATTAGATGATAATAAATGTGTGGATTGCGGTTTACTTCCTATTTGTGACGGCGGTTGTCCACGCGTCAGAATGTTAAACAAATATGAAGGACGACATCTTGAAACATGTCACCTATTGAAAGATGGTATGGACGAACTTTTATATTGTCATTATCTATCCAAAAATAACTAATATGAATAAACTAATTATCGGCATCCTTAGCATCCTCGTCTTTATACCAGTGAAATCAGCCGGACAAAGCGTAGAAATGCCTTCTACTCCACAAAACCAATGGGTATTCATAATCACATCAATAAAGGACTCAATATCTCAAGAAGCCGTACCGGCGGAGTTCAAACTGATGAATGCATCAGATTCAACAGTTGTAACTAAAGGAGAATCCTCTTATGAAAGCTGGACTTCCGACGACGGAGTTCACGACATGGAACGCATCGTATTTGTTATTCCCGATTTCAGGACCAAATACATATTGAACCTAAACAATAAATACTATCAACGCAAATCAGTCGTTTTTGACTTTTCCGATAAAATGACATTGGAAACTCCGATGAAAGATAGAGAACTAAAAATAGGGCCCATTTTTCTAACTAAAAAACAAAACAATGAACAGAATCAAATTAATTGAAGCACCTCAAATGATCGAAATGACCCGTGAGGAAACTGACCGCATTCTAGGAGGGTGGTCATGCCAGACTTATACCACATTTTGGTATAAATCTAATGAATGTCGTGAGTACTACAAACATGGCAATGGACAATGCTTGAATGGGAATAACTACTGCGGAAAATACACTTAACCATTTAGCTATTGTCTGATAGCAGTCTCAGCATCTTGTCGAGGCCACATAATTATATATTACTTAGAACATGTGGTCTCGATTTCCAAATTTAAAAATTATAATAAATTATATGCCTCAGACGTTGGTTTATATCATCATATTTTGTTTAATATTCTTATTAAGGCCTACTTATGTCGAAGCAAAAGAAACGGCTTTGACCGGCAAGATATATGATAATGTCACTAAAGAGGCATTGGTAGGAAGCCGCATTGATCTACTAAGCACAAATGACAGTAGCATTATTGCCAGTTGTTTCGCATCACGAATGTATGTAAATCAAAATGACACTATTTATACTTCCGAATTCGGGATGAACATTAAATACAACAGTATCGGCTATATACTACGACTTTCCGACTATGAACATGAGACACATTATATCAACCTCAACTCAAAAAGATTAAATAACTCATTACTGAATTTAGGCAACATATACCTCAAGCGTAAAGTCCACAATCTCTCGGAAGTGACAGTAACCGCTTCCAAAGTAAAATTTTACAATCGAGGCGACACGGTAGTATTTAACGCAGACGCGTTTATTCTGGCAGACGGCAGTATGCTTGACGCACTCATAAGACAGCTACCGGGTGTGGAGTTGCATGATGACGGACGTATATACGTCAACGGCAAATTTGTCGACAATCTGATTCTTAACGGAAAAGACTTTTTTAAGGGAAACAACAATATAATGCTTGAAAATCTTGGCGCCTACACGGTAAAAGATATAAAATTATATGAACGTCTTAACGCCATTGACAGTTATATAGGCCAAGAAGTGACCGGACAAAAAGAGCTTGTAATGGACGTCAGGTTAAAAAAAGACTATATGGACTCATGGTTGGGCAATTTCATGGCCGGCTACGGTACATCAGACAGATATATCGGCAGAGGCTTCCTAAGTCGTATAACACCACGCAGTCGAATCTCGATATTCACAAATGCCAATAACATTAATGAGAGCCGTAAACCGGGAGAAGGTATTTTAGACTGGTCTCCGTCAAAAATAGGTACCGGAACCAAGAAAACCATTTCCAGCGGAGTTGATTATTTCTATGATCTGCCCGACAATGTGTGGAAAATCAGAGGAGACCTTATCATAAACAAAGCCGATAATCACGACGCTACATCCATAGCTCAAACCAATTTCACACAACCGACCTTCACATACAATTATTCACACAACAAAGTCAACCGTATAAATACAAACATCTCTACCCGACATGACATAAAGATGGAGAAAGAACAAATACTCTGGTGGCTGAATCCTTCGTTGCAATACAAAAGGTGGAATGCATACTTGACCGAGACCCAAGCCGCCTTTTCGGAAAAACAATCTAATTGGAGTTCGGAATTTATTCGCAACATATATTCCGACAATAAAAATCTGCGAAGCCTGATAAACCGAAAGCTGTCAGATGAAGCATTTGACGGGCACAAAATCAACTATGATGTAGCTACGGGTATTGTATTGAAGATTCCCGAGTCATTTAATGTTGTGCTGTTCGAAGCCCGGTTCAGCGGTGAGAACAATCATGAAAACAAAGATGAAAGTTACTCGCTGGATTTCAAAAATACACCGACATTAAACAGGTCTACCCTACGTCATATAAATAATTTTCCCGACAGGAGAAAAGATCTTGGCGCAAAAGCATCCTATACTCATGTTCTTGGACGAAAATTAAGCCTATATTTCGACTATATGTTTTCATATAGCGACAAGAATGCGAATTCAATGCTGTATCACTCATCTAAAGATAATGACGATACCGATAAATCGCCTTCTTATTATAATTTGTCAACCATGATTCTTGATATAGATAACAGCTATAAACAGAAATCCATAAACTTTACACACTCAATATCTCCCGGATTTACCGGAACAATCGGAAACTGTTGGTTTCAGTTATCATTCCCGATAATTATATCAACGGATCGCCTACATTATGAGCGAGGACTCATAAGCACATCCAAGCGCCGAACAAGTACATTGTTTGAGCAAACGAGAAATTCATTCATACAATACATGTACGGCTACAGTACATGGTTTGCATCAGCAACCTATACGACCAAAGCACCGGATTTACTCGACATGATTGATATAACAGACACAACCGATCCGCTTATCATTGCCAAAGGCAATCCTGACCTTAAAAATTCCGGCACTTTTAGATTAAACGCAAGTTATTCACTGTCAATACCTCGCAGAAAATTATATGCTGCCGTCGTTTTTGACTATGAAGCAGTACATAATGCTATGGCAAAAGGACTTACATATGACTATGAAACCGGTATCAAGATATTAAAGCCCTATAATGTAAACGGCAACCGAATTATTTCGGGAAGCAACTATGTAAGTCTGGATTTTGGCAAGATGAATATGTTTTCAATAAAACACGCAATGACAAGCAAATACACACGCAGTATTGACATAATCGTGACTGAAAACACTCCACACCCCAATAGAGTCAACCAATATTCGGTCGATGAAAACCTATCATTCGGAGTTACGCAATTCGGACAGCGTATAGCACTGACCGGCAATATAAATTATTCACATTTCACAGGGGATGCCGAGGATTTTTCCTCGTTCAATACCGTGGAATTTAATTACGGGCTACAAGGCGTTTTCAAACTACCCTACGGGATAGGTATAAATACAGACTTTACGGTATATAGCAGGAGAGGGTATCAGGATAATAATCTTAATACGGACAATTATGTCTGGAATGCCCGTATATCATACAGTATGTTAAAAGGCAGCCTGCTGTTCACTCTCGACGGATATGACATACTACACAATCTTAGCAATGTCTTTTATTCTGTCAATGCTCAAGGACGTACAGAAACATACCGTAACGTTTTGCCTCAATATTTTATGTTAGGACTTCAATGGAAATTCAATACCGCAAAATGAAAAAATGCAATATTGTACACCAGTTGGATTCCATGCAGTGTGGTGCAGCCTGCCTTGCCACTATATGTAAAATGTATGGAAAAGATTACTCTTTGGCGCAAATTTCCACATACTGCCATACCGCAAACAATGGTGTATCATTTTCCGCACTATCTGATGCGACAAATGCAATAGGGCTTAAATCAACCTGTATAAAATGTAACATCAACGCATTGAAAGAGATAAAATCTCCTTGCATACTACATTGGAATCAAAATCATTTTGTAGTTTTATATAAAGTTAGCCCTGATGGAAATACTTTTTACATAACCGATCCGGCTAAAGGCAATATAGTATATTCCGCTCGTGAATTCGAAAAGCATTGGTGCTTAATTCAGCAAGATGCATTTTATTTCGGATTAGCTATGATTATTGAAATAACACCGAGATTCGGACACGTAACAGCAGATGCTTCAAAAAATAAAAAATCATTTAAATTTTTCTTTCTCTATTTCAACCAATTCAAAAAACACTTTATCCAAATATTTTTAGGATTACTTCTGGGATGTATATTACAACTGATAATGCCATTCCTGACTCAATCTATTGTAGATATAGGCATAAAACATCAAGATATAGGTCTTATTTGGCTTATTCTATTGGGAGAATTGATGATTATAACAGGTAAAACCGCTACTGATTTTGTACGCCGCTGGATATTGCTACACATTTCCATGAGAATTAATATTTCGCTTGTCAGTGATTTTTTTATTAAATTGCTAAAACTACCCATGTCTTTTTTTGATGTAAAACTGACCGGTGATTTACTGCAACGAATGGCTGACCATTCGAGGGTGGAGACCTTCCTGACTAAACAGATGTTAGGAGCCCTTTTTACTTTCTTTAATTTTTTCATATTTGGGTTCGTTCTGTATTTTTACAACCCCCTTATTTTTATCATTTTTATTTTAGGGAGTGTCACATATGGTTTCTGGATTGTCTCGTTTCTAAAAAAAAGAAAACTTCTGGACTATGAAACATTTGAGGTGCAGGCCATAAACCAGAACAAGACGTATCAGTTCATTACTTCTATGCAGGAGATAAAGCTACAGAATTGCGAGCGGCGGCGACGTTGGGAATGGGAGGATACGCAGGCTGACCTTTTTAATGTGCAGATGAAGTCGCTGAAGCTGCAGCAGACTCAGGAAGCCGGCTCCATATTTATAAATGAGGTGAAAAACATAGTCATAACCGTACTTGCGGCTACTGCGGTAATAAACGGGCAGATGACTCTCGGCGCAATGCTCGCCGTGCAGTACATAATCGGACAGCTGAATTCGCCTGTGGAGCAGCTTATGGCATTTATATATTCACTGCAGGATGTGAAAATATCGCTTGAACGCATCAATGAAGTCCACACCGGCAAGAATGAGGAGACTGACGAGAACCGACTTACTGCATTTACTACAGAGAAGTCAATCTGCATCAAAGATGTTGACTTCAAGTACGACCCTCACGCATTGAGGAAAACCCTTGAGAGTGTATCGTTTGACATACCGCAGGGAAAAGTGACCGCAATCGTAGGGGCTTCCGGCAGCGGTAAAACGACATTGATAAAGCTGATGCTCGGATACTACCCGGTAACGTCGGGGACAATAACCATAGCCGGACACGACATATGTGACTACAATCTAAAATGGTGGCGGAACCACTGCGGGGTCGTCATGCAGGACGGAGTGATATTCTCCGAGTCTATAGCCCGCAACATAGCGGTCGATGACGGAGAGATTGATGTGGAGCGCATGGAAGAAGCCGCCCGTATAGCCAACATCCACGACTATGTAACGGGGCTTCCTCTGAAATACAATACAGTGATAGGCCACGACGGAGTCGGGCTTAGCAAAGGGCAGAAGCAACGCATACTCATAGCCCGTGCCGTATATAAGAATCCCGACTTTATATTTCTTGACGAAGCCACAAACGCCCTCGATGCCAAGAACGAGAGGGCCATTGTAGAGAACCTTGATGAATTTTACAAAGGACGCACTGTAGTCGTAGTGGCCCACCGCCTGTCAACAGTCAGAAATGCCGGCCAAATCATAGTAATCGACGAAGGCAAGGTAGTCGAGACCGGCAACCATGCATCGCTGATAGCGGCAAAAGGGGCATATTATAACCTCGTCAAGAATCAGCTTGAACTCGGAAACTAACAGACAATGGATACAAAGAATACCGACAAGACAGAGCTTCGCTCTGAAAAAGTAAGCAAACTAACGGGGGAGATACCTCCGTCATTGGTACGTACGGGCATCGCAATCATAGTCATCGTATTTACGGCTCTGTTGGGCGCCATATGCCTGCTGCCATACCCGTACTCTGACGGCGAGTCAATACTGCATCACTTCATCGGATAAAACATATAAGTAACCGAATAAAAACTCATCAAAATAACAATTTCATCTTATGTTTACAGTAAAAAAAACGGCAGTAACGTTATTGGCTATAGCTTCTGCCCTGATAATCGTATCGTGCGATAAAAGATCGATAAAGCCGTCAGACAATATTGTCACAAAAAATTATTATTTCAATAAAATATCAGACATTACTGCCGCGTCGAAGTACATAACCGTATATTACTCACAGCAAAAGCATACATCTGTGAAAGCGGAGGGACCGTCCAACATGGTGGATGCACTCCATATAAAATCTGATGCACTGAACAGGCTTATTATCGAAATAGAAAACAGCGACAAGTTTGACGTCATATACAAGTCACAGTCTGTCAAGGTATGGATAACGGCGCCTTATGTGCAGCGGATAGAGGCCATGGCCGGAGCATCGGTCATTGTGCCGGATTCCATAAACATTCCTAAGTCTCTTGACATCAGAGCGTATTCAGCTTCTTCCATAAAGCTTTCCGATGTCAGGACCTCAAGACTGTCGGTATCGGCCTACCAGCAATCTGAAATCAGTATTGGAAATATACATGCCACGTCGCTCAAAACAGAGTCATACACCGATGCATACATCAGCATAGCAGGGAAAAACATAGATACGAAAAAACATACCACACGGGGATATAGATAATAGTGCGGCGGAGATTTGGGGATGTCGTTTTTTTAACTTATATTCGCAAATACCTGAATTTTACGATTATGAACCGACTTACAATACTTTTATCGGGTGCATTGGCCGCCATGACAATGTACGGCGCCGAACCCGACAATTTTTTCAAGATACTTACCTCGCCCGAAGTCACCGACACCGACGTGACATTCCGCATCTATGCACCACATGCCACAAGCGTGGCGGTGAAGGGCCAATTCATGGAGGGCACACTGCCAATGGAAAGAAATCCGTCGGGCATATGGTCGCTTACGCTGCCGCTGCCAGAACCCGACATTTACCCTTACAACTTCGTCATAAACGATGTGGACGTGTCAGACCCCGGCAATCCCAATACCTTTCCTAACGAAACCTTTAAGGCGAGCCTGCTTGAGATACCGGGAACCGAGACACTATATACCGTGCGCGAGGTGCCGCACGGTAAGGTACACTACGGCACCTATGACTCCGACGAACTGGGGGTGACACGCAACATCATAGTCTACACACCGGCCGAGTACGACGCAAACCCTATAAAACAGTACCCAGTTCTGTATCTTATAAGCGGCACGACCGACACCGAAGAGACTTGGTTTAAAGTAGGACGCGCCAACACCATTCTCGACAACCTCATAGCCACCGGCGAGGCCATACCTATGATCATAGTGATGCCGTACGGCAACATGGGCGAGACACCGCAGCCATCGTCGCCCGAGGCGGCTCTGATGTACGAGGCATTCTCACGAGAACTCACAGGAAATATCATACCCTATGTCGAGACATATTACCGCACCCTGTCAGGCCCCGAACACAACGCCATTGCCGGATTTTCGCGAGGAGGCGGCCAAGCCATGTACTGCGCGTTCAAATACCCTGATAAATTCAGATGGCTCGGCTCTTTCAGCGCTTATCTCACTCCCGCCACTCTTGACTTCTTCTTCCCCGACGCCGCCGACACCGCCGATGCAATGAGCCTGTTGTGGATGAGCGTAGGCACCGACGACTTCCTATATCCTGAAGTCGTGCGCAATAAAAAGTATTTTGATGACAAAGGCATAAAGGCCACCTACATAGAGCGGCCCGAACAGCATCACACATGGATGCATGCGCGATACTGCTTGGCCGAACTGCTGAAATCGCTGTTTGTATCCGAAAGAAAGAAAGTGGAATAAACTCCTGACCATACAATCATCATAAATGAAAAAGGGCCTCCAAAACAGGAGGCCCTTTTTCATTTATGCTTGTAAACCGTAAATCAATCATTTAACTTGGCCTGAATAGCCTTGGTGTCTTCCTCATATCCGGGTTTTTCAAGAAGGGCAAACATATTGCGCTTGTAAGCCTCCACACCGGGCTGATTGAAAGGATTCACGCCGAGAATGTAACCTGACATACCGCATGACAACTCAAAGAAGTATATAAGCTGGCCCAGATACTCCTCGCTGAGCTCGGGAACAGTTATGCGGATATTAGGCACACCGCCGTCAACGTGAGCTATGCGGGTACCGAGTTCGGCCATCTTGTTGACCTCGTCCACTCTTTTGCCGGCTATGTAATTGAGGCCATCGAGATTGGCGTCATCGGAAGGTATCACGGTCTTGTTATCAGGAGTCTCGACAGAGATCACAGTCTCGAATATAGAGCGTTCACCGTCCTGTATCCACTGGCCCATCGAGTGAAGATCGGTAGAGAAGTCGACAGCTGCGGGGAATATGCCCTTGTGGTCCTTGCCCTCGCTTTCGCCGTAAAGCTGCTTCCACCATTCGCCGAAGTAGTGGAGTTTGGGATTGTAGTTGACAAGAATCTCAATTTTCTTGCCGGCACGGTAAAGCAGATTGCGTGTAGAGGCATAAAGCTGGCATACATTTGCCTCAGAAGAGGTCATGCACTCTTCCTGCATGGCGAGAGCGCCTTTGACGAGTTTCTTCACATCATATCCGGCAACGGCTATAGGAAGAAGTCCCACGGGTGTAAGCACAGAGAAGCGTCCGCCCACATTGTCATCGATAACAAATGTCTTGTAACCCTCTTCAGTAGCAAGCTGACGCAGAGCTCCGCGCTTGGCGTCGGTTATGGCTACGATGCGCTTGCATGCTTCGGCCTTACCCACCTGCTTTTCAAGCTGCTCCTTGAGCAGACGGAAAGCTATGGCCGGCTCGGTAGTAGTACCGGACTTCGATATAACGATGATGCCGAAACGCTTGTCAGCAAGAAATGCCTGAAGTTCGTGCAGATAATCCTCACCTATGTTCTGACCGGCGAAGAGCACCTTGGGACTTCCGGGAGTAGCAGGAGTGTATGCGTCAAAGGAGTTGCCCAGTGCCTCGATGACAGCTTTGGCACCGAGATAGGAGCCTCCGATGCCTACCGACACCACATAATCGCACGAGTTGCGCAGATCATTGGCCACAGCGATGATTTCGTCAAGATGATGCATGGGTGTACGCGAGGGGAGATCGAGCCATCCGAGAAAATCATTGCCTTCACCGGTACCTTCACGCAGTTTTTCAAGGGCGTCGGCAGCGGTGGAAGTCTCGAGGGCATGAATATCTTTTTCCGATACGGTCGAGAGCACTGAATTGATGTTTACTTGAATCTTTTTCATAATAGGAAGTATTGATTCGACAAAAATATTGGGTTATCAAGTTATAACAATTATTAGGAGAAACTGTTGGCCATACGGTCTATGGCTATCTCGACAGGTAAGTCGCGATAAAGTATGTCATACATATTGTCGAGAATAGGCATGTCGACTCCATATCTGTCATTGATCTCTTTGATGCACTTCGTTCCGTAGTATCCTTCGGCCACCATCTCCATCTCCATCATGGCTCTTTTGACGGCACTTCCGCGGCCTATCATGGAACCGAAATTATGGTTACGTGAGAAACGCGAATATGCCGTGACAAGAAGGTCGCCGAGATATACCGACTCATCCGTGTCCCTACGGTCGGGCACCGCCGTATCTACGAACCGACGCATCTCCCTGACCGCATTTGATATGAGTATCGCCTGAAAATTGTCGCCGGCTTTGAACCCGTGTACCATACCGGAAGCTATGGCATAAACGTTTTTAAGGACTCCGGCATACTCTATGCCCCTTACGTCGGTCGAAACGAAAGTCTTCATGGACCTGCCGTTGAGCAGCGATGTGAAAGCGATCGCCCGGTCTATATCGCTACAAGCCACGGTAAGATAACTTAGACGTCCGAGAGCCACTTCTTCAGCATGACACGGTCCTGATATGACAGTCACCCGTCGCGGGTCGATGCCGTAACGAGCTTCCATATAGTCGCTTATCAGCTCGTTTTCATCAGGCACGATGCCTTTGGTGGCTATGACGATATCCTTGTCCGATATGTCTACGGTAAGCTTGGCAAGGTGAGCCTTGAAATATGGCGACGGCATGGCCATCAACAATGTATCGGCGGCACGGCATGCCTCGTTTATGTCGCTGTAAAAGTTTATGCGCTCAACAGGAAACTCCACGTCGGAAAGGTAGGCAGGGTTGCGTCCGCGACGCTTGAACGCTTCTATACGGTCATCACGACGCATGTACCAGATTATTTCCCGGCAGTTTTCGAGAAGCAGTTTGGCCAGCGCTGTCGCCCATGAGCCCCCGCCCATGACGGCTATCTTACGGTCAGTACAGGTTGTTTTCATTGCTCTGCCGCCGATATCCAAGCCTTTATCTCATCCTGACCGGGATTCTTAAGTTCAAGCTTGAACTTCTTGTTTATTCCACACAGGTCTTGGAACAGTTTTCCGGGATTAGCACCGACAAGCTGAGCCACTGTAAGTATACCGGCTTTCTGCAATGGAGCCACCCACTCTTCCGGTATGCCGAGCGCAGTGTATGCCTCGGCCTTGTCGCGGGTCTGCGTCTTTTCAGGACGCATCTGCGGGAATAGCAGCACTTCCTGTATGGTAGTCTGTCCTGTCATAAGCATTACAAGGCGGTCCATGCCTATACCCATGCCTGATGTCGGCGGCATACCGTATTCAAGCGCTCTTATAAAATCCTTGTCGATTATCATGGCCTCGTCGTCGCCCTTTTCAGCCAGACGCATCTGCTCTACGAAGCGCTCATACTGGTCTATCGGGTCATTGAGCTCCGAATAGGCGTTGGCAAGCTCCTTGCCGTTGACCATAAGCTCGAAACGCTCGGTAAGCTCCGGGTTATTGCGATGACGCTTTGTCAGAGGCGACATCTCTATCGGATAATCGATTATGAACGTAGGCTGGATATATGTACCCTCGCACTTCTCGCCGAAAATCTCATCGATGAGTTTGCCTTTACCCATTGTCTCGTCGACCTCTATACCGAGTTTAGAAGCGGTGGCACGCAACTGCTCTTCATCCATACCGGTTATGTCGATGCCGGTGTGCTCCTTTATGGCATCTATCATAGTGATACGCTTGAACGGAGCCTTGAAGCTGATGACATTATCGCCGACCTTCACTTCGGTTGTGCCGTTTACGTCAAGACATATCTTTTCAAGCATGCGCTCGGTGAAGTCCATCATCCAGTTGTAGTCCTTATAGGCGACATAAATCTCCATGCAGGTAAATTCGGGATTATGGGTACGGTCCATGCCCTCATTGCGGAAATTCTTCGAGAACTCGTATACACCCTCGAAGCCGCCCACTATAAGACGTTTCAGATAAAGTTCGTCGGCAATACGAAGATACAACGGTATGTCAAGTGCATTATGGTGGGTTATAAACGGACGTGCGGCAGCTCCTCCGGGTATCAACTGGAGTATAGGGGTTTCAACCTCCATATAACCGTGCGAGTTGAAGTAGTCGCGCATAGAGTTAAACACCTTTGTGCGCTTTATAAATATGTCCTTGACCTGCTCATTAACAACAAGGTCGACATAACGGCGACGATAACGGAGTTCGGGGTCGTCAAACGCGTCATAGGTAACGCCATCCTTAACCTTTACGATAGGCAGCGGACGCAGTGACTTGCTCAATACGGTAATCTCGCGTGCGTGAACGGTAATCTCGCCCATCTGGGTGCGGAACACAAAGCCCTTTATGCCGATAAAGTCGCCTATGTCAAGAAGTTTCTTGAACACTACATTGTACAAGTCCTTGTCCTCTCCCGGGCAAAGGTCATCGCGGCTTATATAAACTTGAATACGGCCTTTGGCGTCCTGAAGCTCGATAAAAGAAGCCTTGCCCATGATACGGCGGCTCATTATGCGACCGGCAACGCACACGTCGCGTTGCGGGGCATTATCGTCAAACGACGCTTTGATTCCGTCAGTGTAAGCGTCGACCGGATATAGGGCGGCAGGATATGGATCAATACCGAGGCGACGCATTTCGTCAAGACTTCCGCGACGCACTATTTCTTGTTCGCTCAATTCAAGTATATTCATAATTATCTTCTGTTTATCAATTGTCTGCAAAATTAATCAATTCATGCCATTTATCCATCATCCGGGCATTAAAATCACACTTCCGCGCCGCTTTATACAAATATATATATTCAAAAAATTTTGAGGTATGGGGAAATTGGGTTAATTTTGCAGCCGATAATGACCGAAAGTCAGGTTTAAATTGTTATAAAAGAAAAATTAATTATACAATGGCTGAAAAAGACCAAAACAACCAACCTATCGCTCTCGAAGAGGTTGAAAAAGACAACAAAGAGTTAAAAGAAAAAGTGACCCTCGGTCAAAAATATCTTGTATGGCTCATGATTGCAGTATCAGCAATCGCCATCATCGTGATAATCTATATCTTCGCGGTCCGCAATCCCGGCATCAAGTCAGGCAACGAGGCTGTATCGCAGGCCGATGTCACCCTCGCTCAAGGCAACGACTCTCTTGCCCTGACACAGTATCAGCAAGTGGCTGATAAATATGGATATGACGCAGGCAACCGCGCCGCACTCATGGCAGCCACTCTCAACTACAAGAACGGCAATTATGAGGCCGCCCTTAATGACCTGAAAGGCTATGACCCTCAGGAAAGCATTGTAGGCGCCGCCGCCAAGTCACTTGAAGGCGACTGCTACGTAAATCTCAAAAAATACAACGAAGCCCTGTCATCTTATGACAAAGCCATAAAGGAGAGCGATGACAACGCCCTTTACACTCCGCTTTTCATGCTTAAGAAAGCCACCGTACTCCGCGAACTCAAGGACTATGCCGGCGAGCTTAAGGTACTGAAGTCTATCAAGAATGACTATCCCGAATACGCCGCCCAATACCGCGTGGACATCGACAAATACATAGCCCGCGCCGAGTATCAGGCCGGTCAGAGCAAGTAATCGCAACCAGATACGAAAATACAATGAAGCCGCTTGACCCAAAAGTCAAGCGGCTTCATTATAATAGGTCAACGCCGGTGGACGCCAGTAGTACGGCGCCCGCGAATCCGAAGGCCATACAAGCAGGGCGGTTGTAGAATACCATACGGCTCGTAGCCGGACGCCGTGGTACTGGCGCTCCTACCAACATTCGTCAGCAACCGCATTTTTACATTGATTTATAAAAATGAAAGTGCGCTACTTCACAGCAGCACACTCCCTCATAACCAAAATTCAAGTATATATTTCTTGTCGTCTAACAATCTGTTGTCTACTAAAGCCAACAATCGTTATATGACCCGGGAACCGCAGTCAAAACAGAAGGTAGATGTATATGATAATAAGGAGAGATGACTGTGTTTTCCCAAGCCTGTGACTTTCATCAAGCCGATGCAAAGTTACCGCTTACTATTGAATTGATTCATAAAGCCATACGAAATAAATCTAAAATGAATGCAGACCATAAACAATACACGCAAATCATTTGTTATCAACGCATTTCATATCATTTTGCCATAAATAGCCCTACGAACAGTCCATCTGTATAAACACACTTTTAGTTAAATGCCGCGTTTTACGATTTATTAACATCACAAAGACTCTTGGGCCATAAGACAGTCAATACAATAACGACACGGCTGTGCATTTAAAAACATATCACCGGCTGCAGTGACAGACATATAATATAAAAGGGCCGCGAGTCATTCGCGGCCCCATACCCTTGCAGTAATTCTAACGAGGGATTTTTACACCAATCGGGATTCTGTATGAACCTTATATTTTACCATCCGGGTTTTTGGGTAAGATTGGGATTAAGACGTCGCTGACCTTCAGGAATAAAATCAAGATACTGTCTTACATTCCAGAAGCAATTTTCTGCGCGCGTGGCTATAGGACGGCCGTAATCGGGACTTGCAGGATCCTCCGACGCCATTCCATACTGAAGAGGACGGGTCTGAGGGTTATAAGCCGGTTCGCCGTAATAGTTTGACACATTGCTCGGGCCATTGACCGTGTTGGCGGGATTGGTATATGCGGTACCGAGTATACGACGGCCGAGCTTACGACCGTTAAGGTTAATATGAGCTATACCCCAGCGCTTGAGGTCATCCATACGGAAGTTTTCGGCAAAGAGCTCGCAGGTGCGCTCGCGGCGTATCTCGTCGAGCATTGTCATGGCATGGCACTCATAGCTTCCGGTAGCGAAGTTGAACCAGCCTGCATCAAATTTGCCTGCAATAAGAGAGTTGGTCAAACGGGCCACCTTGGCACGCGCTCTATTCTTGTTGATAGAGAAGTCGAGGTCGGCGTCGGAGATGGCTCCGTTGCCAAGTTCACATACAGCCTCGGCATATATGCAGTGTACCTCGGCAAGACGGAGTACGGGCCAGTCGGCAGACTCCTGATTGGTAGAACGTCCTGCACCTTCGATAAGATACTTTCGGCATCCATAGCCATTGTGGGTGGAGTTTACACCGATCATAGGAGTATAGACACCACGCTTGCTGACATTTGCAGGGTCAGAGGGATTCCACGAGTCGGACGGTTCCGGGAAAAGCGGTTCGGGATAAGGATTGCCCAGAGCAGTCATAGGGTCGCCGTATTCGGTGGCGGCAGTCCATGTGACTTTATAGGGAGGTATTATACAGCCTATAAATCGCATATCGCGGTTCTCGAACTCTCCCTCAAATGTGTCATATCCGCCAAATTCCTCGTTATAATAAGCATCCTGATAGCTCGAAGATGTGCTCAAGTGAATCGGAAGACCGTTGGAGCATACAAATGATTCGCCAAACCATGCGCTAATATTGCTTGACTGGCCTGTAGTGACAGTGTATGCAAGGTTGCTACCGCCCTTTTTAAGGTCCACATCATAAGGATTGTTTATAATAAACTCCTTATTGGTAGCTTTGCCTACACCTTTGTAATTGGCTATATTGCCGTTGGCATCGTCGAGGTTGAAAAGATAATAGTAGCTCAGACCCGTGTCGGAACACTCGTCCCAGAGGGCGAAAGTACCGCGCTCGGCTTCATCTATGACAGCCTTTGACATGTCACGGGCCAATGCAAGCCACTCCTCAACCGAAGGATATCCTTCAGGCTTGAATTTACCGGCACCAACGCTCTCTCCGTCACCGTCAAGATCGATACCTATAGAAGGAGTATATTTCTCCCATGTAGCTTCATACAAAGCCACGCGTGCAAGAAAGCCCTGAGCTCCCTCACGAGTAAGTTTACCCCGGTTTTCAAGGCCGGAGAGAGTACTGCGCTTGGGCAGCAGGTCAACGGCTCTTTTCAGGTCGTTCATAACAAGGTAGGCAACTTCATAGCGGCTGTTGCGCTTACCGTAAACAACAGGATCGCTTGTATCGATCACATGGTCTATTATTGGCACACCACCGAATGTACGAAGCTGATTGAAGTGATGCCATGCACGGAAAAAATATGCAGTGCCTACGGAAGTGGCGATAGGATGTGAGGCAGTCATGTCTTCGAGAGGTCCGGCATAAGAGGCCGCCTTTTCAAGAAGGATATTGCATTCGCGATGTCCTCCGAAACCCCATGTGCCGTGGCTCTCTCCGGTAGTACCGGCATCGTTGGCTCCGATGCCTGATGTGTCAAGGTTGAGTTCAAATTTCACATCCCACTTGCCGCCGAAGCAGTAAAGCCTGTTGGCAGCCTGTTCAAACTGCTCCGGGGTCTTGAAGGTTATGGCTTCGGTTCCCTGATCGGTAGGCTCCTTGTCAAGGAAGTCGGAGCATGCCGTCATTGTAAGGCCGACGGCAAGCATCAATATGGATTTATTGTATAGTTTCATATATTTATGTCTTTAACGGTTATCAGAAAGTAAGTTCAACACCGAAGTTCAGCATACGGCTGAAGGGGAAGATACTGCTTGATGCCTCACCATACTCGGGATCATATCCGTCATGTACTTTGGACCACTCCCAAAGGTCGTCGCCCGAGAAATAAACGCGGAATTTTTCCACACCGGCTTTCGAGGTCCACTGACGGGGAAGCGTGTAACCTACCACGAGATTCTTCAGACGTATATAGCGGTTGTTGTTGACCGACACGTCGGAGTTGGCGTAGTTGAAGCGGTTGAAGTTATTGCTTCGCGACAGAATGGTATATTCATTGGAGTGATTTTCTTCAGTCCATGTCTTACCGATGAAGGTGTTGTTCTGCAAACAGTAGTTAACCACGAATGGAGCATACATATTGCCTGAACGGAGAATGGTCTGCTTGCCCACACCTTGGAAGAATACAGAAAGGTCGATACCCTTCCATTCGAGGCCGCCTTTGATACCGAACGATACGCGGGGAGCCGTGTCGCCGGCATAATACAGGTCATGCTCGTCGATAACTCCGTTGCCGTTGACATCGACACGCTTGCGGGCACCGGGACGAAGACGGTCAACCGAGTTTTCGATAGGCGCAGGAAGAATGTTGCCTTGTTTAGGTCCTGAATGGTCGGCATTCCAGTAATACATCTCATAATATGCGTCGACCTCCTCCTGAGTCTGGAATACTCCGTCGGTCTGGAATACATAGATGGCGTTGATAGGTTTGCCGATAAGACGCTTGGAATTGATACCGGCAGTGGGAACATTCTCGTTATTGGTAAGTTCAAGAAGTTTGGTCTTGGCATCAAACACGTTGAAACCGACATTATAGTTGACCTGACCTATACGGTCGCGCCAGTTTACTTCAATCTCCCAACCGCGGGTACGTAGCTTACCGTTGTTGGTCTTCGGAGCCGAGGCACCGAGTACGGCCGGATATGTAACGTCGATAAACATACCGTCGTTGGTCTTCTGGAACCAGTCAAACGATGCACGCAGACGGTTATTGAAGAAGCCGAAGTCGATACCGGCATTGTGCGATATGAGACTTTCCCAAGTACGGTCGCTCGAAGTCATGCCGTTGATCCACATGGTCGGCAACTTCGTTGTGCCGAGATATACACTGCCCGTGCTTATGGTCGAGAACGATTCATAATTGCCTATGCCGTTGACAGAACCGGTCTTACCATAGTTATAACGAACTTTCAGGAAGTTCACATAATTGGCGGCGCCTATGTTTTCCCAGAACTTCTCGCCTGAAACGACCCAACCTCCCGATACGGAGTAGAAATTCTTCCAGCGCTGCTTTGGGCTCAGCTTGGATGATCCGTCGCGACGGCCGAGGAATGAAACAAGATAACGGTCATCATAGTTGTATCGTAAATCGGTGACCCATGACAGGAAGCTCCATGAATGAGAACCGCCGTCAGCCCCGTTATTGTCGCCGCCGACAAATACGTTCATATCGGTCAGACCCGAACCGGGATAGGTCTCGCCTTTCCAGCGCGACGCGCCAAGGTTCTTATAATCTTCGTTTTCACCGGTATAACCGACCATGGCGTCAACCTGATGCTGTCCGAACTTGCGGTTATAGTAAGCAAATGCACCGAGTGTATAGCTGTTCCAATAGCGATGGTACTCGCTGATACCTGACGGCGAATTAAGCACACCGCCCTTCGTGGTATTATTGCCCGCCCAGTCATAAAAACGCACCTCCGTCTTGGTATTGGTGTTCTCTTTTTCCACTCGCTTATATGCTCCGGAAACGGCAAATGAAAGACCTTTTACATAACGTGAAATGTCAAGTGTGATTTTTCCGTTGGCACGGAACGTATTCCAGCGGTCTTCATTCTTGCCGCCTTGAGTAAACCATCCGTAAGGATTGCGCTCGCTGGAGAATGTATCGTACGGATCACCGTTCTGATTGGTAATGGCCCAGAACCACGGGTCCTGCCAACCACGGCCTATACCCTGTGAGGGATTGCGCACTACGCGACGTTCATATGACATGCCGGTCTCAATCTTGAACATGTCGTTGGGCTTATAGTCGGCGTTCAACCGGGCGCCATACTTCTTCTCACCGTCTTCTGCAATCTTGAGCTGCGACTGGGCGGTAGAGTAGTTCAATGATGCGCGATAATTGAATTTATCATCGCCACCGGATATGCTGACATTATGCTTCCATGTATCGGCATTGCCGTAAAGGAAGTCTAGCAGATAATTGTCGGGCTCCCAGCGGTCGATGAACGAACCGCGCATAAGAGTCATTGTCTTTCCGGCGACAAGAGATTCGTAAAGCGACTGACCTATCACCGCGTCGGCACCGGGAATAGCCTCCCAGACACCGGTTTCGGGATTCTGCTGTGCGGGAGTACCTCCGAATGTGTTGAATATCCACCAGTTGAAGCGGCTCATAAGCTCATCATGGTCGGTGATACCGGGATTGGATGCTTTTGTATCGTTATATTGACCCTCAAACCACATCTGAAGCCACTCCTGATTATTTGTGATGGGAAGATCGGCTCCGTCGATAGTGCGGCTGTAGCTACCCGAATAGGTCACCTGCGGCTTGCCTATGCGTCCGCGCTTGGTCGTAACGAGAATGACACCACCGGCCGAACGTGCACCGTAGATGGCAGCCGAAGCGTCTTTCAACACCGATATGTTGGCGATGTCGTTACCGTCCATCGAATTGAGTTCGTCAAGCGAGGCCGACTGCCCGTCGATAAGGATAAGCGGACCGCCGCCGTTGATTGAGTATGCACCACGTATCTCCATAGACGCGTCCTCGCTACCGGGACGGGAAGATTTACGGGTCACGGTCAGACCGGGGATTTCGCCCTGCAGCGCGGTAGTAGTGTTAGTGACACCACGGTTCTTATATACTTCGTCACCTTTGATCTGGGCAATGGCACCGGTCAATGACTCTTTCTTCTGTGTGGTATAACCTGTCACGATCACTTCATCGAGAGCAGTGGCCGAAGGCACGAGATGCAGCTCAAGGTTATTTTTGCCGTTAACCGACACGGCGAGCGGACGATAGCCTATATAGGACACTTCGAGCACTGCATCTTTCTTGGCGCGGATGGTGAAACGACCGTCGATATCGGTGGCCGTAGCCTCGGTTTTGCTGCCTTTGACGCGTACCGTGGCACCCACGACAGGGTCGCCGAGCTCGTCGATTACCGTACCGCTTACGGTACCGGCCTGAGTCTGAGCCGATGACTGCGCGAAAAGGGGCATGCTTATCGCGGGGGCTCCCAAAGTGAGCACTGCCGCTAACAGATATGCTTTCTTGTTCATTGCAAAATTGTTTTGACTGATTTATTACGATTTAAGATTACTCGGCAGGAGTATACGCGTTGAACTCCGATACCATAACAAAGTCACCACCCTTGTCTGTCTCGGCAAAATAAGCCTTGATATAGCGAGCTTTTCTGACTTCTTTCATGCCGAAGAGCTGATGGCGGTCCACATTACGGTCAAACGCATACCAGCCCTGATTGTCCCAGCTCCATTCGTTGGGGTCGGCACCGCTGGCATTGGCCTCGGAGCATGTATAGAATGTCTGGCCTGTATGAGTGCCGTTGTTTCCGCTACGGCGACGTATCGATACATTGGACACATCCACATCCTCGCCCATGTCTATGATAAAGAAGTGCGGATAAGCCGAAGGTGTCTTCCATGACGTATGCCAGAACGAACCCTCGTTGCCGTCAATCATCTCGATTACACGACCGTTCTTGCCTCCGTTCTCGCCGACGGCTTCCTGTGAGGAATAACCTATCTGCGGATCATTGCTTTGAGTGAAGCCGGGGAATGTCCAAGCAGAGCGGTCAAGCGCGACAACCTTCTTGGCGTATGCCTCCATCGAACGGATATCGGAGGAGTTGCCGTCAGCATCCTGCGCGGTAATCGACAATGATGCAGTGGAGCCGTTGATAAACTCTTTGTCGGAAGTGAAAAGATGGACAAACGTTTTGCTCTCGCTGTTGGGAGCTGCTTCAAACTTATAGGTACCGCTCTTGGAGGCGTCGGACTTGTCGGTATACTTGACCTCAACAAAAACTTTGGCCACAGTCTCATTCTTATATCCGACGTAGATACCGCCCCATGCGCTTTCGGCAGTAATCGACTCCGATACGGCGATGAATGCGGGAGCTCCGGGAGTGCCGGCATATGTCACCGCACCTTGGTTATTGCCGCGCAGAGAGCATGCGTAAAAATTAAAATCCACCGGATCAGTGGCTACAAAACCGCTAATCGTGGCTTTTACGACACCGTTCTCATCGGCGTGATCCTTTGAAAACACCTGATAGACCTCTTCGCCTTTAGCGTTTTTATAGGTTATCTTAGTGTACATGAAACTCGGGTCGGAGGGTACGGTCCAAGTAAGATAGACCTCTCCGGGACCCGCAACCGAGCTCACATCGGTCACTTTGGCCGGTGCAGCGTCATTGATACTTGCTTTACCTTCGGTCTCGTCACCGCAGGACGATAACATCAGCGACGGCCCGGCAAGGAGTGTCGCAATGAAGGCAGCACGAAAAACATTAAGCACTGTTTGTTTCATACGGTTAATTTAAAGTTAATTATTGTATAGTTATCTCTGATTGATTTTCTAAGCTATTGCCGATATGAATCCGCGCACAGTACGACGCGCTCTGCACAACTGGTTTTCTACCGTACGAAGCGACAGATTCATGCCTATAGCTATGTCATCGGCCGACTTGTCCTCGAAGCGTGCAAATACATATATAATACGGCGACGTTCGGGAAGAGCCTTCACACACTTTGCCTCAAACCGAGCTATATCGCGAGCCACGATCATCGCCTCCGTAGTATGGTCGACTATGTTTGCCGCCACACTGATGTCGTCGTTTACCACAGCGCGCACACGATAGATATGACGCAGGTGGTCATTAACCAGATTGCGCGCCACAGTGTATATAAACGAGCGCAACGACTCGGCCGAAAGCTCTTTATCATACTCAAGAAGACGCACCCACACATCCTGAGCTATATTCTCGGCATCGAAGATGTCGGTTACACGCACAGATATGTAGTTGAGCACCTCATTATAGTACTCTACGTAGCTTTGGGCTATCAAATCGTTGTTCCGTGACCGGTTTTCCATGAGTCGGAGTAATTAATGTTTCACATGGTAGCGAAAGCATGATTCTGCAATCGGTACATGGCAAAATTATGTTAATTCCGACAAGTGAAAAAAGTTTTAAAAGCCTAATATGTCTCAACTAATTATTTGAGACATATTTCTTATAAATTATTATTGCTTAGCGCATTAAGAATTTGAGATTTTAGTCTCACAATAATTTGAGACTCTTTCTCTTATAATCAAGAGGGACGACAAAGATCATTTTTAGTTTAAACTTCAAAAAAATTCACTATTTTCAACACTTACCCAAATCACGCCTTTACAAGACTATCACACCGATTTAAACAGATTATCACAAACAAAAGCCGGCCCAAATGGCATATAAAAACACGGGGCACGAGCCGTATGGCTCATGCCCCGTCATATTGCAGAGTGTCAATGTTTACATATATTAATGACAGCCGCCACAGCATCCGTCGTCACAGCCGCCGTCTTCGCCGCAGCTGTCATGGTCGCATCCACAGCCGCCGCAACCGTGTGCCGGCTTAAGCTCCTCCGGAGTGGCATCGCGTACTACTCCGATACTGCCTACAAACCGCACGTCCTTGCCCGCAAGCGGATGATTGAAGTCCATCACAACCTCTTTATCGGTAACCTCGAGCACCTTGCCCGAAATGCGGAAACCGTCCTGAGTCATCATGGGCACTACGGCTCCGGGCTTTATATGCTCGACATCAAACTTGCCGTCGATCTCAAACAGCTCTTTTTCAAGATGAGCCACCTGCTCCGGATCATAATTGCCGAAGCTCTCTTCCGCCGACACCTTTACGTCAAATTTATCACCTGTGGCAAGACCGTCAATAGCTTTCTCGAGCGGAGCTATAACACCGCGCGTCACCCCGAATATAATCTTTTCGGGATCTTCGGCATCCACCTGATGCACCAAGGTCTGGCCATCGTCATTCACCACATACAAGTCATAAACCATTTCGACATATTTGCCGGGTTGTATTTTTTCCATAATCGTTTATATTATATTAAATATGTACTTATTACTTTGTATTAAACAAAAACCGGGCCAAAAAAGATGTCAGATAATACTTTAACAGCACGACGGCCTAAATACTCGTGCCGAAAGCCGCGATAAGTGCCGAACTGATCGACATGTAGATAACCATGCCTATAATGTCGTTTGTTATCGATATAAACGGACCGGTGGCAAGGGCCGGATCAATTTTAAACCGCTCAAGCGTGAGTGGCACGAATGTGCCGAATATAGAAGCGAACACCACCACCGCAAACAGCGACAGCGACACCGCCACAGTGGTCACCTGTGCGGGCCCAAGCGCGAATATGTTATAGACAAGCACCAACAGAGATATGATACACGCATTGAGCAGTCCTACACCGAGCTCTTTGAAAAGCTGCTTGGTCGAACTCTTTATGTCAAGCGAGCCGTTGGCAAGACCCTGTACTATGATAGCCGACGACTGTATGCCCACATTACCTCCCGTTCCGCCGATAAGCGGTATAAACAGCGCCATAGCGGGATTCAAGGCAAAACCCGATTCGAAATGTCCGAGTATAAGCGAGTTTCCTATACCGCCAAGCATACCGATAAGCAGCCATGGCAGACGGGCCTTGGTCTGGTGAAACATAGTATCGTTACTCTCTATATCGCCTGAAAGACCCGAAGCCAGCTGGTAGTCACGCTCGCTCTGCTCACGCGCCTCATCCATAACGTCATCAACAGTAATCTGCCCCACAAGGCGTCCGATAGAGTCTACGACAGGCATAGCCACAAGGTCATACTTCTCAAAATCGAGTGTCAGTTCGTCGACCGGAGTATCGGTTTTAACCGACACAGGATCAAGTTCCATGACATGCTTTATCTTGGACACCGACGGATGGGTTATCATCTTTTTCAACGGAAACACACCCCGCAGACGATAATCATTATCCACCACATATACATAATATATATCGTCAAGATCCTCGGCCTGCTTACGCATCTCCTGAACGCACTGAGGCATACTCCAGTTCTCGTTTACGACGATCATCTCCGTGCCCATAAGGCCTCCGGCAGTGTCTTCGTCATACTTCAGCAGGTCTATGATGTCGCCGGCCTGCTCCACATCGTCGATGTGCGACAGAATCTCGTCACGGTCCTCCTCGTCAAGCTCCTGAATGATGTCGACCGCATCGTCGGTATCGAGATGATCTATGACCTGCTTGGCGATATCTTCGCTTGACATGGCGCTAAGCAGCTTGTGACGGTCATCCTCGTCAAGCTCCATAAGCACATCGGCGGCTTGGTCGGCATCAAGTAATCTAAACAGAAATTCAGCCTGTTCGAGATCAAGGTCGCGATATAGCTCGGCAATATCGGCCGGATGAAGTTTGGAAAGCTCCGTCCGTGCCGTATCCTCGTCGCGATTGTCTATCACGCCCGTTATATGCTCGAGATATTCAGGTGTATACTCTTTCATCGGCACATAGAGCCGTCACGCATGGCGGCAATTTTTTTTGTAAGTTCCACAAACCGGTCCACACCGAGCTGTTCGGGTCTCATGGCCCAGACCGGGTCCTCGTCAACCGCCACCGAAGGAGGCAGAAGTCCACGCAATGAGTTGCGCAACGTCTTTCGCCGCTGACCGAAAGAGGTTTTCACCACTGTTTTGAACAAACGTTCGTCACAGCCGAGACTCGTCACCGAGTTGCGCGTGCAGCGTATGACACCCGATTTCACTTTTGGCGGCGGATTAAATACATGTTCGTCCACGGTAAACAGATACTCCACATCATACCATGCCTGAAGCAGCACGCTAAGTATACCGTATACTTTTGAACCGGGTCCGGCGGCAAGCCTCTCGGCGACCTCCTTCTGCAGCATGCCCGAACAGCATGGTATGGAGTCCTTATAATCAAGAACCTTGAAAAATATCTGCGACGATATGTTGTACGGATAATTGCCTATGACGCAAAACTTGCGTCCACCCATCAGCACCGACAGGTCCATCTGCAGGAAATCTCCGTCGACTATCCTGCCTTTCAATTCCGGAAAATTCTCATTCAGATAATCAACGCTCTCCTTGTCGATCTCGACGACAGTGACATCATGGCCTCCGTCAATAAGATACTCGGTAAGCACACCCATGCCGGGCCCTACTTCGAGTACAGGCACACCCTTATACATGTCAAGAGTGGAGGCAATGCGCTCCGCGACCGACTTGTCGGTAAGAAAATGCTGGCCGAGAGCCTTTTTGGGTTTAACTTTCTGCATGGACCGGTAAATTTTATCAATTAACCTACAAACTTAGCCAGAATTTTCGAAAAGCCCAAGGAAAAACCGCCCAATATAAAAAAATGAAACCATGAACGGCTGCATTCAGCGAAGTATAGGCCAGCGGTAAGACTTCAGAGCGGCTATGCAGGCTGCTTCACGGCCGCCGCAATAACGGTCGCAAAGTTCATGAAAACGCCGGGAGTGACACATATAGGTAAGATGAGCGAGTTCATGACATATGATATAATCGCGAAGCTCCCGAGGCAAAAACACAAGCGCATGACTGAGATGGATGGACCGGGCCGAAGTGCACTTGCCGAGCGTACGGTAACCGCTCATTATATGCCACGAAGCAGGCTCCACACCAAGGCGCCGGGCAAGCTCAGCCGCCGCAGGCAGAAGCATACGAGGCGCTACCTTCGCCGCCACGCGGCACATCATAGAGCTTACCATACAGCGGCCTTTGTCCGACGACATATCTATATCGGTGCCTACTTCAAGGTAAGCACGGTCTTCTTTGACCGTCGCAAGGATTGAAGCCGGACGATGGCTCTGACTTTTTATCTCAAAAACAAAACCGTCAAGCGCAATGACCATATCGTCATAATACGACACTGCAGGACGCTTTGACATAAGCCGCGGAGCAAGACGGTCAAGCACATCGAGTATCTCACGGTCCACGACACCGGAAGGCACCGTCAGATGCACCACCCCGTCGCGCCAACGGGCTATAAACCGTCGCGCATCGGAACGCTCTGAAACACATACATCGCCCAGTACGTCATGCCGTATATTACAGCGCGAAAGTATCATGCTTATCCGGCTCCCCAGAGCAATTTGGAGCGAAGGGTGTCGACAAAGCGGTGATCAAGGCGTTGCACGACTTTTGTCACAAACGGCGCCCGCTTCATGACAATAGTAGTATTGACAGGCAACGTCACCGAGCGACCGTCAAGGCTCACACGGTAGGAACTCGTCCGCGACAACGTAGTGACCGACACCACACTGTCGTCACTTACCACAAGCGGCCTCATGGTCAGCGAATGGGCGGCTACGGGCGATATGACCCATACCGGCGCCGAAGGCGCTACGATAGGCCCTCCAACCGACAGATTGTATCCGGTAGAGCCCGTGGGAGTGGATATAATAAGCCCGTCGGCACGGTAATCGGCAAGTCCCGCACCGTCTATAGAAGCCTTCATGTTGATCATCGAAGCGGTATCCTGCTTTAGAATCGCCACTTCATTAAGTGCATACGGCCAGCAGTCAATCATGATTTCGGGCGAGGTCACTTCAATCATCGTACGGTTCTCCACCCTGAATTCGCCATTGAACAGATTATCAAGACCTGCATCCATTTCATCGACTTTCACATCGGCAAGATAGCCGAGATGCCCTGTATTTATCCCTAAAACAGGTATCTCTTTGCTGCCCACACGCTGTGCCGTGCGCAAAAACGTGCCGTCGCCACCTATGCTAAGCGCTATCGCGGCGTTGAAGTCTTCGCCTGTTATGATGCCGTTGACTTTGGGCGGCGCAGGGAGCATGCGGCACAGATAATCGTAAAACGAGCGCTCCATCTCAACCCTCGCATTCCGGAGCGACAAGCGCTCAAAAAGTTGCAGAAGTTTATCAAGATGCTGTTCTTGATAAGTATTTCCGAATACTGCTATCCTCATAATATCACACTTCAAGATAATGGAGCAATGCGTTGACCCTGTCGACCATATCGGCATTGAACGCACCGGGAGTGCCGGTCATGCTAAGCGTGTCGTAACCATAACGGGCAAGTGACCTCGCCACCGACTCACCGCGCGAATGATTGACCCTTATAAGTATCGTGGTGGGGCTGTCGGGCTCCGTGCCGCCCACCACATTAAGATTAAGCAGGTGCGCATCGGCATCCTCCACGGCGTGGGCTATGGCCGAAGCGCTGTACATGCTTGGCGGACAGGTCACCATAAGCTCCGAATATTCATTAAGCTGAGGAAACAGAGATGACAATGCTACAAGCATCGACATGCTGTCGACAGCCCCCAAGCGCTCTCCAGTATCGTCGTCAACGACAGGAACCACTTCGGCCCCCGAAGCCATATGCTCCAGCACCAGCGACAGCGGCGCCGATGCTTTAACGGCCTTACTTTCGGAATACGGCCCGTCATTACGGCCCGAAACGGCCGATATAGGTATAATTTGAGGCGATATAATATCTTTTGCGGTCAAAACGTTTCGTGGTTTTATTATTTCTGACTATTTTTGCAGTTGCATTTGTTGCAATAATAGGTTACAAATATACGGATTTTTCTCCACACAGACGTAACTTTTTATTATAACAACACATTACGACTAAACTGAGATTAATAAAAAGAATGACTAATCTAAGTGTTAATATCAACAAAGTAGCTACACTCCGCAACGCCCGCGGCGAGAATGTGCCCGATGTGGAGCGTGTTGCAGTTGACTGCGAAACGTTTGGTGCGCAAGGCATAACCGTTCACCCCCGGCCCGACGAACGTCACATAAAGCATGAGGACGTATTTGCTCTGCGTCCGCTTATAAAGACCGAATTCAACATAGAGGGATACCCGAGCCCGGAATTTATGGATCTCGTGCTCAAAGTAAAGCCCGAACAGGTGACTCTCGTACCCGACGCTCCCGACGCCTTGACATCCAATGCAGGATGGAATGTTACAGAACATAAGGAATTTCTTACCGAGATAATTGACCGTCTGCGTGAAGCCGGCATAAGATCATCGGTGTTTGTCGATCCTGACGTAGCTATGATAAAAGCGGCAGCCAAGACCGGAGCGGACCGTGTGGAGCTATATACAAAGCCCTATGCCGACATGTATCCGTCCGATCCCGAAAAGGCGGTGGCGCCATATGTGGAAGCGAGCAAGGCGGCCCACAACTGCGGTCTCGGCGTCAATGCCGGCCACGATCTGAACCTCGCCAACCTCAGATATTTCCACGAAAAAGTACCATACCTCAATGAAGTGTCCATAGGGCATGCCATTATCGCCGACGCCCTGTACTTGGGCCTGAAAGAGACGATAAAGCAATACAAAGAGTGCCTTTCATAAATAGCAATCGACAAGTAATCACATCATAAAACATTCATAATCACAATTATGTCAATCCTCAACTCGATTATCGCACAGAGTGCCGAACAGTTTGCCGACACGGTAAGTGCCATAAGCACTGTGGCGACACCCACCGCGACCGTATCCCCCGAACCGGTGGAGTTGTCCATGTGGGAACTGTGCATGAAAGGCGGCTTCATCATGATACCCCTCGCTATTCTGCTTATAATCAGCATATACATATTTATAGAACGCTACATAGTCATACAGCGTGCGGCCCGTGAGGACGCCTCGTTCATGAAGCGCATAAAAGACTACATTCATGAAGGCGAAATAGAAAGCGCCAAAAATCTCTGCAAGAAAGACGGCACGCCCTACAGCCGGCTAATACTCAAAGGCATAAGTCGCATAGGACGCCCGATGAACGATGTGCTTGTTGCCATCGAAAACACCGGCAACCTCGAGATAGCCAATCTCGGCAAGGGCCTCACTTGGCTTGCCACAGCCGCAGCAGGAGCGCCGATGCTCGGATTCTTGGGCACCGTAGTGGGCATGGTCGAGGCTTTCTTCGCACTCGCCAACGCAGGTTCATCGGCCAATGTCAGCGTACTTGCCGGTGGTATCTACGAGGCGCTCGTCACCACCGTAGCCGGTCTTGCCGTAGGCATCGTGGCCCTGTTTGCCTACAACGCGCTGGTAGCAAAACTAAACGGCGTCATGAAGCTGCTCGAAGGTAAAACTATGGAATTCATGGACCTGCTCAACGAGCCGGCATAATACCTGACAAGACATGGCACTTAAACGTCAACATGACATGATGGCAATGTTCTCGATGGCGTCGATGACCGACGTTATCTTCCTGTTGCTCATCTTTTTCATGATAACATCCACATTTGTATTTCCCACGGCGCTTGAGGTAAACCTGCCCCAAAGTTCGGTGCAGACGGCGCTCAAGCCCGGCACAAGGGTATACATAGACAAGGACAACAACCTGTATGCGTCATTCGGCGACGAAGAGCCCCAGTCTATAGACACCACGTCGCTTCTTACGTTTCTGCAGCTCGCACAGCAGAACGAGCCCGAAGGCTTCATAGCCATCTATGCCGATGAAGAGGTGACTTACGGAAAAATAGTGGAGGTGCTCGACATGGGGGCCCGCAACAACCTGAAGATGGTGCTCGCGACAAAACCCGCACAACTGCCGGACACACCGGCCGCACCGTCGATAGACCAAATACAATAACAAGTCATTGAAAATGACACAGCAACAACGCGACAGAATAACGGCTTCAGCAATTACCATTACGGTAATGACACTTCTTGTCATTGCCTTGACTTGCCTGTACTATCGCGTCACGATACCTCCGATGGAGGAACGCCGCTGGCCGCCGGTGGACTCAAGCGAAATCGTATTCGGCGGTGAATTTGTAAAACTCGGCGACATGCCGGTACCGGTTCAGGAAACCGATAATAGGCCTGTACCTGACAACGCGGCCGATGCCGCACTTGAAGGCAGCGACCTGACTGATGCCGGAGAGGCTGTAGCCGAAACACCGCCCTTGGTAAGCACTGCCAACGAGTCGCCGATGAAGGTCAAAGAGAAACCGAAGCCTGAAAAAACAGGCCCTACAAAAGAAGAACTTGCCGAACAGGCACGAATAAAACGCGAGAAGGAAGAAGCCGAGAAGCAAGCCCGTATTAAAAACAAGATGCGCACCGGCTTCAACAATACAAAAAAGGCAGGCAAAGGCGAGTCAGGCTCACCCAACGGCAATTCCAATACCGGAGCCCTTAGCGGCATGGCCGGACACAACCTCAAAGGACGCACCGCCGAAGCATGGGGACGCCCCAACAGCACACTGTCGGGCACAATACGCATAAGAGTCACCGTGAACCGCAAAGGGCAGGTAATAGGACTCCCTTCCTACATAGGGGGAGAAGGGCCTGCAGCCGCCAACGCGGCAGTACGGCAAAACTGCATAAAAGCCTCGCAGCAATCCAAATTCTCTGTCGATCTGGAAGCCCCGGCTACACAGACCGGCGTAATCACTTGGAAATTTGAATAAGACACATTATAAACGCATGAAGAAATATCGCATAATCAACAACTCGCTCGGATGGTTTATGTTTGCCATTGCAGCAGTAACCTATCTGCTCACTATAGAGCCGACAGCGAGTTTCTGGGACTGTCCCGAATTCATATCACAAGGCTATAAACTCGAGATAGGCCACCCGCCGGGCAACCCTATCTTCATGCTTGCGGCGAGATTTTTCGTCAACTTCGCACCCGATGTACAGCACGTGGCCATGGCTGTCAACACCATGTCGGCACTGTTGAGTGCAGCCACTATACTGCTGCTTTTCTGGACCATAACCCATCTGGTACGACGACTTGTCGTTGCCGATGACGCAAAACAGATATCCCTGACCGAGATGCTCATAATATTCGGTTCGGGCATATGCGGCTCACTCGTATACACTTGGAGTGACACGTTCTGGTTTTCCGCTGTCGAAGGCGAGGTATATGCGTTCTCCTCATTCTGCACGGCCCTCGTATTCTGGCTCATACTCAAATGGGAAAACCGGGCTGACCAGCCACACAGCGACCGCTACTTGGTGCTCATCGCCTACGTGATAGGCATATCCATCGCCGTACACCTGCTCAACCTGCTCTGTATACCGGCCATAGTACTTGTGTTCTACTACAAGAAGTTCAAAAATCCCGACGGAAAAGGGTCGCTTATGGCCCTGTTCGTATCGTTTGTCATCGTGGGACTTATTCTTTACGGACTCGTTCCCGGATTTATAGAAATGGCACAGTACTGCGAACTTCTATGTGTCAACGGACTCGGATGGAGCTACAACAGCGGACCTATAATCTACACCTGCCTTACACTCGCGGTCATGATATGGGCCGTGTATGAACTATATCGCCAGAACAATGCCCTGCGTATAAAAATATCGTTCTTCCTGAGCGTATTCCTTTCGGGCATACCCTTTATAGGCGACGGCTGGTTCATACCCGTAGTCGTATTTATCGGACTGCTCCTGTATCTGTTCAAGTTCATGAAGCGTGTGCCTGTACGCATATTCAATGTTGTCGTACTGAGCATTCTTGTCATATTCATAGGCTACTCGTCCTATGCCTTGTTGCTGATACGCTCTTCGGCCAACACCCCGATGAACCAGAACTCTCCCGACAACGTGTTTGCGCTGAGCTCCTACCTCAACCGCGAGCAGTACGGTGACCGTCCCCTATTCTACGGACAGACTTTCAACTCCGGCATAGTATATCAGGTAGACGCCTCCGGACGCCCGCAGGCTCTAAAGAAAGAGGGCAAGACTCTCTACGGCAAGACCGTGAAAAAATCGCCCGACGAGCCCGACCGCTACGAAGTCACCGGCCACAAGACCGACTACGTGATGAATCCTGAACTCGACATGCTCTTCCCGCGTATGTATGACGGAAAGTATGCCGCCGCTTATCGCGACTGGACCGGAATGAAAGGAACACCGGTAAACGTCAACACATATGTTGATGAAAACGGTCGTCCCTACGGCTCCCCGCAGACCAAAATCAAGCCTACATTTGCCGAAAACCTGCAATATCTCTTCAATTACCAGATCAATCACATGTACTGGCGCTACTTCATGTGGAACTTTGCAGGCCGTCAGAATGACATTCAAGGCAACGGTGAGGTTACTCACGGCAACTGGATATCGGGCATACCGTTAATCGATAACCTGCGCCTCGGCGACCAGTCGCTTCTGCCTGACGACCTCGGAGCAGGCAACAAAGGCCATAACGTGTTTTTCATGCTGCCGCTCATTTTCGGCATCATAGGCCTCATATGGCAGTCATTTACTTCACGCCGCGGTATCGAACAATTTTGGGTTGTGGCATTCCTGTTCTTCATGACAGGCCTCGCCATAGTGTTGTATCTTAACCAGACGCCCAATCAGCCCCGCGAGCGCGACTATGCGTTTGCCGGATCGTTCTACGCATTCGCCATATGGGTGGGCATGGGAGTCGCCGGCATATGGCGTCTGCTTGTCATACTATTCAGCGACAAAGTAAAGGCAGGCGACAAGGTATCGCGTATGCTCGCCTACATTGCTGTAGCAGCCGGCATACTGCTGCCTCTTCAGGTTGTATCACAGACTTGGGATGACCATGACCGCTCCGGACGCTATACCACCCGCGATTTCGGCATGAACTACCTGTCGAGCCTCGAACCCAATGCCATTGTATTTACCAACGGCGATAACGACACTTTCCCGTTGTGGTACGCGCAGGAAGTCGAAGGCTTTCGCACCGATGTCAGGGTAGTCAACCTCTCCTATCTGACAACCGACTGGTATGTGGACCAGATGCGTCTTCCCTCTTACAACGCTCCCGCCATTGACATGATGGCCACGCCTGATATTTACGCTCATGACAAACGCCAGTTCAGCTACTACCTGCAGCCTGACACGACCAAAGTGAACGTGCTGTCAGCCCTCAAGGCACTGTATGCCGACGATGCAAACAAAAACGAGTGGGGCTTGTATGAATTCAAGTATCCCAACATGTATCTCCCCATAAACAAGGACGACATGCTGAAGTCGGGCCGTGTCACTGAAGATGAACTGCCTGCGGTTGAAGAGTATATAGACCTCAACCAAACCGAAGAGCCTGACGGCGGTCTGCGCCTCAGCAATGTCATAGCGCTTGACATGCTTGCCACAAACGCGGCCAACGGCTGGAAACGCCCCGTGTACTTCGCCATGACAGTACCTGACAGTTACTACCTGAACCTGTCGCCCTACATGCGGTCGACCGGTATGGCCTATGAAGTCGGCCCCATAAAAAACAAGGAGTATGACGGCTACCACATGGCGGTAAATACAGACAAGGCATACGATAACATTGTCAACAAGTTCCGTTGGGGAGGCCTCGACAAAGCCGAAAGCGCCGATGACATTTATCTCGACGAGACAGTGCGTCGTATGGTCACCACCACACGCACCACCATGCTCGACCTTGCCACCGCCTTGTATAACGAAGGCGTGACAGCTGAGATATACTTCCATCAGGACAGTGTGAACATGGATGCTCCGCAGCGCGACAAGATAACATCGTTCATAGCCGACCGATATGCAAAGGCACAGACCGTAATGGACCTCATGATGGACAAACTACCGGTCTACACCGCACCCTACGGAGTCACCATAGGACTGCAGATAGCCGACATATACGGACGTCTCGGTGACATAACCGACAACAAGGCCGACCAAGAGCGTGCGCTTCAGGTACTCCGTGACGAGATAGACCTGTACAAGCAGTATGTGCTCTACTTCCAGAGCCTGACTCCGGCGAAGTTTGCCACACTTACACGTACCGACCGCTACATCTACGACTCCTACTTCGTATCGCTGATATCGGCCTATGCCGAAAACGGAGGCGACGCCCAAGAACTCATGAAGCAACTGCAGAACGAAGGAGTCAACTTCAGCCGTTACTACAAGCAAAGTCCCGAAACAAGCCCTGTTAAAGTCGAATAAAGCGTCATACCCGCCGTATACTATGTTTATCGAGCAACCCCCTCTGCTGTACCGCATCCTTTTCCCGGAGGCGGTATGGCGTATAAAACGCAAGAAGCGCAAGGTTATCTACCTTACGTTTGACGACGGCCCCATACCGGAAGTCACGCCGTGGGTGCTCGACGTGCTCGATTACTACAACATAAAGGCCACATTCTTTTCCGTGGGCGATAATGTAAGACGACATCCCGAACTTCTTGAAGAGATAAAGAAGAGGGGCCATAGCTGGGGCAACCACACGATGAACCACCTGCAGGGCTTCAAAGTTGCCTCGCGCAACTATCTGCGCAACATCAAAGAGGCCGACAACCTCATTGACAGCAACCTATACCGGCCGCCGCACGGCATAATGCGATGGAGTCAGGCAAAGGTTATAAAAGATCATTTCAACATCATCATGTATGACCTCGTAACCCGCGACTACTCCAAGAAACTCAACGGAGAGCAGGTGCTCAACAACGTGAAGAAGTTTGCTCGCAACGGCTCAATAGTCGTATTTCACGACTCGCTGAAAGCCGAACGCAACTTACGCTACGCGCTTCCGCGCGCAATCGAATGGCTAAAAGAGCAAGGCTATGAATTCGAAGCCATCGATATGTAGCGATGCAGTCACCTCCGAAGCACTCCGCCTTGGAGCTACTGCCATAGGACTGGCTCGCGCGGAACCGGTCGACACAACGGCAGCAGCCCGTTACGATGCTTGGATAGCCGCCGGATGCCACGGAGATATGGGCTATATGGCACGCAACACCGGCCTGCGCAACGACCCACGCGGACTTCTTCCATCGGCCAGAACCGTCATCGTGGCTGCCTTCAACTACTTTCCACGACATCAACAACCGGCAGAAAACCCTCAGTTTGCCTACTATGCCTACGGCCGCGACTACCACGAAGTAGTGCGCGAACGGCTCGGCATGCTCGCCCACTTTATAAAAGAAAACTATGGCGGTGAAACACGTGTTTGCGTTGACACGGCTCCGATGCACGAACGATACTGGGCCCAAAAGGCCGGCATAGGCTTCGAAGGCATCAACTCACAGCTCATTATACCCGGTCAAGGGTCCTACTTTTTCCTCGGTGAAGTGCTGACATCGGTCAACTTCACCCCTTCCGAGCCATGCGACACAGATTGCGGACGTTGCGGAGCATGCATGCGTGCATGTCCCTCCGGAGCCATAAAAGGCGACGGCACAATCGACGCCTCACGCTGCCTCTCCTACCTCACTATCGAATACCGCGGCGACCTGCCGGCCGACACTCCCGCCGGTAACCGCATATACGGCTGCGACACCTGCCAGCAGGTATGCCCCCATAACCGACACGCACAACCCACGGAGATAGCCGATTTCGCCCCTTCCGACCAATTCCTTGCCCTTGACAAACAACGGCTGGCTGCATTGACTCCCGAAAGCTTCAACATCCTGTTTCGTCACTCCGCCGTAAAACGCACCAAGCTTTGCGGTCTGCTCCGCAATCTGACGCTCATATCTGACAAGAAAAAGTCAATATGAAAAAGAGGCTGCATCATTGTGAAGTGACACAGCCCCGGCAGGATATTTCGTGGAGAGATGAGTGAATTTAGATTGACAGTCGGCGGAGGGTGTTGAGCAGATCGCGGTTTATGGGCTTGTCGTTCTTGATGGCCTTGGAGAAAGGCACGTACACAATCTCATCGTTGGATATACCTATCATGACATTGCGCTGATCCTCGAGTAGAGCGTCAATTGCCGCAGAACCGAGTCGAGAGGCCAATATACGGTCAGAGGCCGTAGGCGATCCGCCACGCTGAAGATGTCCGAGTATAGACACTCTCACATCATAACCGGGATATTCGTTTTTCACACGCTCTGCAAGAGCCATGGCTCCCCCGGTGACAGGACTCTCGGCCACAAGTACTATCGACGAATTCTTACTCTTGCGGAATCCGTTCTGTATAAGTTCGCCCAACTGGTCGACCTCCGTCGATATCTCAGGAATAATAGCGGCCTCCGCACCGGAAGCGATAGCGCCGTTCAACGCAAGAAAACCGGCATCACGGCCCATCACCTCGATGAAAAAGAGTCGTTCATGGCTTGTAGCCGTATCGCGTATCTTGTCGACACACTCCATAATCGTGTTAAGAGCGGTGTCGTAGCCGATAGTGCGGTCTGTACCGTAAAGGTCATTGTCGATTGTTCCGGGCAAGCCGATGATAGGGAAGTTAAACTCGGTGGCAAATATGCGCGCACCGGTAAGCGAACCGTCACCGCCTATCACAACAAGCGCATCTATTTCATGCTGCTTTACCGTGTCATAAGCCAGCTGACGGCCTTCGGGAGTCTCAAACTCCTTGCAACGGGCGGTCTTAAGTATCGTACCGCCCATCTGTATGATATTGGATACATTCTGTGTCTTGAACTCAACGATTTCGTTGGTTATAAGACCGCGATAACCGCGATATATACCTTTTACTTTGAATCCGCTGAAAATAGCCGAACGAGTCACCGCACGTATGGCAGCGTTCATTCCCGGGGCATCGCCTCCCGACGTGAGAATACCGATTGTCTTAATCTGACCCATATCTGAATAGAATTATTAAAGTGAATACATATTACAGCATACAACCCGCAAAAATAAGCATTTGAGCCGTCAGATACAAAATTTAGAGTTTTTTTAACGTTGCGGTTCCACCTCGGTCACGATACATGTATTGGCGCCACGCCACGGAAGCATGCCCCAATACCGCTTATAAGTAACCTTTACCGGGATTGCGGTACCTTTAAATTCCGACAGTCTTCTTGCAAGTTCATCTCTGTCTACTGAAAACGTAAAATCGCGTGAATATGTTTTCGTCGAATCAACAAGCGCGCTTCTGACTATCATCTGCCCCTCCCAAGTCTTGAATAATACACCCTGCTTTTTCAGGTCAACGACATAGCCCACTTCATTCATGTCAGTCTCATAAGGATTCAAGTAGCGTACCCAGAAGCCTATGCCAAGCGCAAGAAGGACAAACAGCACCGACAACAGAATCATGCGACGCATAGGATGACGGCGACGCCGGCACGGCACGGCTCCTTCACTTCCTCCTCCGGCAGCGGCTTCTTTCTGTCCGCAGCCAAACTGTATCACCGGTTTCTGTCCGGTGTCCTCTGAAGGCTCCGGATCATCAGTCATAAAATAATCGGGTTTTGAATCTAAATCCATATTATATAGTGATTCTAAATTATCTGACGGTTTTCTGACGCTTGTCCATAGCTATCGACACAAAAGCATAAATGCCGAGAAGCACCAGAAGGCACGTCTGCGCTCCCCACACAATCATGGCGAAGGCACCGCCCTGATTTATGTCGACCCCATAAATGCCGAGAGCAAATATTATGGCAAGGTGCCACGGTCCGAGACCTCCGTTGCTGGGGATGCCCATTGATATGCTCGACAGTACAAAAGCCACAAGCGCACACACTATGCCGAGATGCGTCGTAAAAGAAAATGCAAAAAACGCCACATAAAGCTGGGTGAAATAACACCCCCATATAGCAACCGTAAGCAAAAGCCACCGGCCCTTATGAGGCATCGTGCCTACCACGGCAAAACCGTTCCAGAGATTGCGCACCGCATCACGGACCTTAAGCACCCATTTGTTATCGGTGCGGCTTACAAACAGCCATACGATAAGAGCTACGGCCACAACTCCTGCTGTCCATATCCATGGTGAATGCAGCATATTCACAATACCCTGATAAGTCTCCGGATACTTGTGTCCGAACGCCATAAACGCCTCACGGGCTATGCAGAACGTAAAAAGAGTAAGCAGCAATACCGTAACCGTATCGGCCAGACGGTCACACACCATAGAGCCGAATACCGTAGTGAACTGGGCATTCTGACGCTTGGCTATGTAACCCGTACGCCATACTTCACCAAGACGCGGAGCAAGCAGATTTATGGCATAAGTGCCGAATATACTCCACACAAGCGGCGGCAGAGGAGTATGTATATTGAGAGCATCAAGCTGTATGCTCCATCTCATAGCCCGGAATATGTGGGAAAACACACTGATTACGAGAGCCACACCTATCCACTTGTAATCGCAGTCGTTTATGGCCGCTTTCATCGTCGCGATGTCGATCTTCGTATATAGATAATAACACAGCCATGCACTCAAGGCCACAGGCAATATATACTTGAGCAGGTCCTTTAATATTTTGCTTGTCTGCTTTTTCAAAACCAAGGTACTTTTAATTTTGCAAAGATAGTAATATTTGGCTAATATACGACCCCTTACACCTCAATTATAGTGCCCTGAAGGGGATACCACAGATAGCCGCGCACATCCACGCCGGGAAACATACCGGACACGTAGTGCACATACCGTCCTACCTGACGCAGGTAGCGCGACGACTCCTCTTCTCCAAACTTATAATCGACAATGTCGATATGTCCGTAGGCAGTCCATACGATCCGGTCGGGACGATAATGACGGGTATCGTCATCGCCCGCGGCAACAAACGTACGCTCGGTCAGAAGCCGCCGATAGCCGTTAAACCAAGCATATACCCGACTGTCAGCCAATGCGCCGGTTATAACGTCGACATACGACTTCGACTCCTCTTCCGGAATGAATCCGCGCATCACCCTCCGCCTTACGGCAACCTCCACATCCTCCGGAGTGCGTATATCACTCATTATGTCGTGATATATTATACCCTTTCGCCTCGGATACGCCATCTCGTCGAAGTCCTCTATGCGACTCATCTCCCACACCTTTTCATTATCATATGAGTAGTAGGCCGGCATAGCCTTTGTGACACCGGCAGTGCGCTCACGTTCATACTTGACGGGAGTTCCGGCTGTAAACGTGCCATTGTCATCAATCTTGTCATCAAGAACCATCAGCAGGTCCGATATACAGGGCTCCGAAGAACAATACGCATAACCTACCGTATTAAACGCGGTGGCAAGCAGGGAGCCTACCGATGACTCGCCGTAGCGTCCGTCATCTTTGGCCTTGCATTTATACCCTATAAACAGTTCGTTGACAGCGCGTGTGAACGCCACATAAGCACAATTCATCACATCAAGACACTGTTTGTCTATAACAGCACGTGACTGTGCTTCAAAAGGCATGCCGGTGAGCTCTTTTCTTATCAATAGCGGCAGAAACGGCGGTATTTCATCCGGTTCGAAATTGTCGGCGAAAATACGATACGGCGCTCCCGAGTCATCGCAGGTGTCAAACCACACAAGTTCACCGAAGCGGGTATTGCTCCAAGGCCAGTCGACAAACGGCACATGTACGCACGGAAACTCAAGTCCTTTGGACTTATGCACCGTCATAACCTTTATGGCTTCGACATCGGCCGGCAGAGCAAGCGATTCAGAGCGCGCCCCTTTTGTATCCCACCACTTCAGAAACGACCGCAGGTCGGCACCCGGTTTTTCGCTGAAACCGAGTATTATATCCTGAAAGGCACATATAAACACATTGTCTGAAGCAAGACGCTCGTGCGATATGTAACGGTGTATTATCCGCTCCACTATCGACGGCAATCCCGAACCGGTAAGACCGGCTACCTCGCGCAAAAACCCGTCAGGCACCTCTTCACTGCCGAAAGCCTCCGATATAGCGCACCCCTTGTCTTCGTCACGCGACATAAAATAGCGAAACCGGCTGTATATGTCCTCCGGAGTACGGCGTACGTCAGCACATATGTCACGCTCGCGCGACAGACGCGCCGCGAGATCATGCATCACACTCGCTATCAGCTGTACCGACTGCGAGTTGCCTATCAGCAACGCATCCTCTGACATCACCTGAATGTCAGCCATTTCGCGGTCTTCGCTCTTGCGGCGCAACAGGTCGGCCACCACCGCGGCTCCTTCCGACGAAGTACGCACAAGCACCGTTATGTCGCCCTGTGAAAATCCCGATGCAAGCTGCCGCTTTATCTCTCCGGCCATGACATCAAGCACCTCCTCATTATCGTCATAACGTACCGCCTTAACATAGCCGCGCAATTGTTTCTTGGCTACACGCTGCACCACATTGGCATATATATCGTCGACACCCTTCGCCGAAGAGAGAAAACGAAACACCGTATTGTTAAAACGTACTACTTCCGATGAACTGCGCCAGTTGGTATTCTCTTCCGGTATATTGCCGTGAAGTTCGCTCTGACGGGCAAACTCACGCGGCACATCGCGCGCAATAAGATCGACATCCGAATTACGGAAACGGTATATCGACTGCTTCTCGTCGCCTATTATAAGGTTGTCATTGTCGGTCGACAGACTCTCGCGCAGCAATGACTCGATATTCAGCCACTGCAGACGCGACGTGTCCTGAAACTCGTCGATAAGGAAGTGCCTGAGCCTCACACCCATGCGCTCATAGATAAATGGAGCCTCCTCCTCGCTGATTATACGCCTCAGTATGTCATTTGTATCACGAAGCAGTATGGCGTTGTTGTCGTTCTGATTCTCGTTTATATAACGCTGCACCTCTCCAAGCAGCCCCATAAAGTATATCTGGTCTCTTATTAGCGACAGACACTCTATATCGCGGCACATCCTCACACATTCATTGACGGTAGCGCTGACAAGACTGTCAGATCCTGCTCCGGGATAAGCGTTCTTCTTATAGCCCGAGTAGTGGTTGTCAATATACGAAGCCACTGTTTTCCCGCTTGCATCGGGCACTCCCGAAGCCCACTTTTTTATACGGTTTTTAAGATGATGGGTCATGCTGCCGTATACTCCCGCCGCTTCGAGAAGCGCATCTCTCTCCGACGCATAGCTTCGCAACAATGCCGGGTACTCGCGGGTCACCTTGTCAAGACGCTTCATGAAGCTGTGTATAAGGTTGCTGTCATCAAGATACGCGTCGATTTCGCGGGCATGTATCTTATATGTCTCCGATAAGGCGCTGCGCACAAACTTATGCAGGTCCTCGATTATCCTCGTGCGGCGGTTGAACAGCAGGAAGCCTTTGCCGTCGCGCATCAGTTTACGCATGAACTGCTTAAGCCATACTTCAAGAAGACGTATGCGCCTGTTGCCTGACATCTCTTCGGCAGTGGCCCTGTTTATCGAGCTGAGCATCGAGTCCACCCCCACTATTATGGCGTTCTCGTCATCAAGGTCCACATCGTAATTGCCGGTAAGGTTGGCTTCGCGGGCAAACGTACGCAGTACAGTCTGAAAAAATGAGTCAATCGTGCTTATATTAAAGTTGCCATAGTCGCCGAGCAAAGACTGCAAAGCGGCCGAGGCACTCTTACGCAGACTATCGGGCGAGCATCCGAATTCCGTGCACATACGCTCCTCATAGTCACTGCGTCCCTCTCCTTTGCCGGCCAAGAGAGCAAGCTGGTGCACAATGCGGCGCTTCATCTCCTCCGTGGCCTTGTTGGTAAACGTTATGGCGAGTATCGACCTATGTCGTTTTCCGTCGCGGGCAAGACGATAGACGCCGTTCTCGTCTTTATAACCGAGAAGCAGTTTTATATAATTGTAGGCAAGCGTATAGGTCTTTCCCGAACCGGCCGAGGCCTTGTGTATCTGCAGCATAAACAGGATGGTGCTAAATAATGCGGGCTTTGTAGCCCAACGACTTCAGAAGCTCGAGGAGCTCCTTGCGGCGGTCGCCCTGTATAAGTATCTCCCCTCCGCGGGCCGACCCTCCGGTAGCAAGACGACGTTTGAGCAGAGTGGCAAGCTCAAGCAGGTCTTGGTCAGACCCTTGAAATCCGGTTATAATGGTCGCCTGCTTGCCTCCGCGACCTTTTTTCTCCAATATTATGTCGAGACGGAAGTCAGTCACTCCCGTCTTATCTTCATGCAACACCTCGGCAGGGATCTCGTCGCCTTGCGGAAGGTCAGGATTATTGGCGAGAAAGGCCTGCATGGCAGCCTGCATATCGTTGGTCTTCATCTAAAAGGACGGTTTAATAAGAATTCATCAATCATATTCGGCGGCCAAGCTGTCGACCGCAGCAGCCGGCATCTCCGACAGTTCGTCCACAGGACTCTCCGGCGTGCCTACCATCGACTCAAGCAAAGCGCCGTAAGCCATGTCGTCGACATCAAGACGGCTGTAATAATCACGTGCGGCAACAGGATTGATGCTGAACGCCTTTATATAACACTGCTTGGCGATATCCATGTTGTCATCACGTCCTGCCGAGTCGGCTATCTTCATATAGAATATCGACAGGTCGCAGAGCACACCTATATTTTCGCTTATAGAGTCGGTCTTGCTCTCACGCAAGTCATCGCATATGCTCTTGGCCGACCTGTAGTCGTCACGGTCGAGAGCCATACGGGCCTCTTCCATGCTCTCGCTCACGCTTGCCGAACCGCAGCTACACAGCATGAACAGTACCGGCAGTATGACAATATATAAAAATTTCATATATACTTTCGTTTATAAACGGTTATTTCGTGTTTTTTCGGCTATAAAGATACTCTATGCCGTCCTTCTCCAGAATCAGGACCGACTTGTCGTGCGACACGACCTTGCGTGTCAGCCGAGGCACGACGTCACCCATAATCGACGTATCGCCCTTGGTCTTTATGCTGGCGAGGTCATTGACTATTACAAGCGAGTCGTTCTCAACGTTCCATGTGCCGGCTACCTCCATCATCAGCACATCGGGATGTATGTTGCGCACTATACATGTACCGTCGCCGTTCAGCTCAAATACAGGCAACTCTGACGATATCTGGGTATTGTAGTAGTCCCCCGTCATTTTTTTCGCCTCCGGTGACAGATTTCCGCACGACATGCACAAACATGATACAGCCGCTATCGACAATACTTTGTTCATATAGTGTTTTTATATATAAACACAAATATCGTAAAATATTTTCATTGATGCAATAGACCGTGATATACATTTTCCACTCGCCGGGCTATGGCATTCCAGTCATAACGCGACATGTCATAAGAACGCACAGACCTGTCACGCAGCTTGCGTTCTATCACCCGGGCCATCTCCTCGACATCGCCGACGGCAAAAAAATCCTCAGGCGAGAGTTCAGCCAGCCGGTTGGCTCCGATATCACTGACCGCCACATCAAGGCCGTAACTCATAGCCTCAAGGAGAGCTATTGGCAGTCCCTCATGATAGGAGGGCAATACAAAAAGCGCCGCGCCCGACATGACCTCCGCAAGTTCTCGCCCTTTTATATATCCGGTAAGCACAGCACCGGCATCGGCCGCAGTTTTCTTCAGACTGGCAGAATAATCATCTTCATGATCACAGTCGCCGGCTATTACCAGTTTCATGCCGCAGTCACCCAATAGCCGGTAAGCCTCCACAAGGTCATGAAATCCTTTTTCCTTCACAAAGCGCCCCACAGCCAGTATATATCGGCCCGGGCTGACTCCTGTTTTATCTAAAAACCGTGTATCCGTCACCCTACACGGGCTGTTGACCCCGTTAAATATCACCTCTATATCTTCTCGCCCGTAATCACTACGTATCAATTCGGCAATGAGTTCCGATATGGCTATAACGCTATGGCTGTACCGGATGCCCAAACGTTCTCCGCTCCGGAGCATCCATCGGGCCATACGGCCCCATTTGGCCCGGTTATAGTCGGGTCCGTGATCGGTCATGACCACTTTTAGCCCTGCCAGTCGGGCTAAAGGCACCAGCAAAGACGGTCCTACGGCATGTATGTGAAGCAGTTCGGCACCCATCTTTTTGGCTGCCAACACCGACAAGAATGTGTGCACCACAGCTTCAAAACACTTTCTGCGAGGGGCATATATATCGACCAGCTTCACGCCTTTGTACTCTTTAATGCGGTTCTTGTCTGTAACGTACGGAGTACGTCGCATGACAATGACCTCATGGCCCATGGCGGCAATACGCGGGTAAAGCTCCTCGCAGTGGGTCTCCACTCCGCCCGCAATGCCGGGAAAACCCCGTGTGCCCGTAACAGCAATCCTCATCGTATACTTATTTTATTGTCGGTTTCAGTCCTGCCATGACACGCAGTTTGTTTTCAATCACCCAGAGCGCCGGCGCCATTATGTGCCTCTTCATCGACGGAGCGGCAGTACCGACCATCCAACAGTTTTTGGGGCAGTGTCTTACTTTGTCACGCACGGCTGCAGCACGTTCACTGCGCCACACCGCGTCGAAGCCTCCGGCGCGTATATTGCCCATCGGTTCTTTCCACAGTCGCTCTTCAAGTCCGTTGCACGGATATATGTCACCCTTCGGATCAATAAAAAAGTTAACCGAACCGGCTTCGCACGGCAACAGCCGCGACTTGCCTTCGATATATCTTATAAGCCCCATGTTGAAATAAGCCCTGAACCATGACTTGGGACTGTGCTCCTTCAGCTGCCGTCCGATAAGAGTATGAAAGTCGCCGGTTACACGCCGGCGGTCGGTTATGACGTTGTCATACTTGTGAAAGTAATAGGAGTTGTGAAAGGCGGCTGTGGCAAATTCGAGCCCCAGCTCACGCGACAAATCATAAAGCCTCAGCATATCGCCCGAGTTACGGTCCGACACAGTGCAGCCGAAGCCTATGTCACGCAACCCCGTATCCTTAAGCGCTCGAAGCAGTCTTACGCCCTTGTCAAAGCCACCTGCGCGGCCGCGCAATTCGTCATTGGTCTCCGCCATTCCTTCGATGGACACCCTGATGCCTATGTCGGGAAACTGCCGCGCAATCGCCAAGACCCGGTCATCGTACCACCCGGAAGTCGATATGACAATGCGTCCGGTGTGGCGGTAACACTCCTCGATTATTTCCGGCAGGTCCTCGCGTATAAACGGCTCACCACCCGTAAGATTGATAAATTTAAGCCGCGGCAGCGACACAAGATCGGAAGCCTTTATCTCATCGGCGCTGTCGGTAGGGTATTTCCATATGTTGCACATCTGGCACCGCATAGGACATCGGTAAGTAAGTATGACCGACGCGTCGGTAGGACCGTGAACTTTCATAATCAATAAATGTCCGTTAATGAATTATAGTGTCTTTGGGCGGAAAAACGCGAGAAAGCGCGGCGCCCTATGGCGTCATAATTCCAATGCCGTGAGGAAGCCTCCATGACTGCGGCTGAAAGGGCGGTTTCGTCACCGGGATTGAAGCACAGTCCGTCGCCGTCATCGATTAGCTCGGGAATGCCCCCTATTTTCGCCCCCACGACAGGAGTGCCGGCACATAACGACTCGATGACACTCAGAGGACAGTTTTCGTACCACTCGGATGGCATCACCGAAAACTTGGCATGTGACAGTTGCCGTGCCACCTCCGCAGCATCGCAATTGCCTAAAAAACGTATATTGCCACAAGAGGCATAACGCCCTCGCAGAGCGTCGGCCAAAGGTCCGTCACCAATCAGATGCAGGCGTAAGTCCATACGCGACAACACTTCAAGAAGCCTTACCACCCCTTTTTCAGGCGACAGCCGGCCTACGTAGCAGCAGTAGTCCTCACGTGCGGCATCATCGCATACCGGCAGCATGGCGGCCGCATCATACGGCACGAAGTTGTTGATGACAGCCAGTTTGTCGGCAGAAAATCCGCAACCAAGCATCTTGGTGTACATAAACCGGCTCGGACATATGAAACGGTCGACCGACTCCGTAAGGCGTTGCCGGTTCCACTTCAGCGCCTCGATGAAAGCGGCAGCGCTCGCGACCAAAGAGCCTTTCATGCAACGGCGCCGCATGACAGCGGTCCTGTCGGCAAAGCAGGATTCGCATATCTCGCCCCTGCACAGGCAGGAATACGACGGACACACGAGCTTGTAGTCATGAAGCGTCCACACCGTTTTTATGCCACGCCGGGCAGCTACTTCCGCAATTACGGGCGACAGATAGGAATGTATATTGTTGAGGTGCACGACATCGGGGCGGAAAGCGTCCAGCATAGCGGCAAACGAGCGTTTCGCACCGGCATATCCCAACGTGCGAGCCATGGCTTGTAGACGCCCACGCCACGGACCGTCAAAACCGACTCCGGGAGCAAACAAAGATGCATAGTCTGACTGCAGATTAAGGCTGTGGCTCATGGACCATACGGCCACATCATGACCGTGACTGAGCAACAGCCGCTCGAGAGCAAGCGTGTAAACGCAGTCACCGCCGCGCCGATAATAAAACTTATTGACAAGCAAAATCCGTTTTTTCATCGGCACAAAAATAGTCCAAATACCCGATTATACCAACATGCCCGAGGCCACAGACGACGCCACATCATCGCCAAGCGTCTCGGCTACGATGGCAAATCCGAAGACAAAAGCCGATGACGGACCGTTGGCCGTTATAAGATTGCCGCTTATAACCACCCTGTTGTCGACATATTTGCCGCCGTTATCCACAAGCTGATCCTTGAATGAAGGATAGCAGGTGGCCTCCTGCCCGCGAAGTATACCGAGCGGCCCGAGCACGACAGCCGGAGCGGCACATATGGCGGCTATGCGTCCACCTTTAACCCACTGCTTGCCAAGCATGTCACACACCTTTCCCGAGGCGGCCACGTTAGTAGACCCGGGCATGCCTCCCGGCACTATAAGCCACTCGGCATCGTAAGCGTCTATTTCATCGACAGTCTTGTCAGCGGTCACTGTAACCCCGTGAGCGCTCTTTACCTTGTTGTCGGATGTAACCGACACCGTATATACTTCCATTCCGGCACGACGCATGATGTCGACCGTTGCCAGAGCCTCTATATCCTCGAAGCCCTCGGCAAGAAACAAATAAGATGTTTTCATTTCAATAAAGGTGTTTGTTTAGGTTAGTTGTTTCTCAAAATTAGACAATTAAATTATATAACACAATAGTCCTCGACAAATATTTATAAAATTTCCTATAATTATTTTTTTGATATTAAAATTTTATTATACCTTTGCAGCATAATAGTGTTGCACATGACTACAACACCGCATCAGAAAAAACAATTTATAATCCTAATATATTAATGATGATGAAAAAAGTATTATTTGCAATGGCACTCCTGCTGTCAGCAGGTGCAGCAAACTCTCAACTCCTGTGGAAAATCTCCGGTAAGGACGCAAAAGGCGACTCCTACCTGTTCGGCACCCATCACATAGCGCCCGTGTCGTTAATCGACACCACCGCCGGGCTTAAAGACGCTATCGCCGGAGTAGACGCCGTATATGGCGAGATAGACATGTCGGAGATGACATCGCCCTCTGCCCAGCAGGTTATCATGAGCGCAGCCATGGCTCCGGCCGACAGTACAGTCACCAAACTGCTCACCGCCCAACAGATCGACTCTGTAAACGCCGTACTCGGCAAGTACACCAACGGCATGCTCAAACTCGACCAGCTCGCCATGTTCAAGCCCCGCATGATCGACACTCAGCTCGGCATGCTTCAGAGCATGGTTGCCTTCCCAGAATTCAACGGACAGGAGCAGCTTGACAACACCATACAGTTAAAAGGACGCGAACTCGGCAAGAGCATAAAAGGCTTCGAAACCCTCGAACAGCAGATGAGCATGCTTATGGGCGGCTCAATGGCCGAGCAGGCATCGGACCTGATGGAAAGCGTAAGAAAAGACGGCGAAGCCTCTGACAAGGCCCACAAACTCGCCGATGCCTACATGAGCGCCGACATAAATACAATCGAAAAAATGTTTCTCGACCCGGACCTCGGTATGGACGAAAAGACCCGCAGGATGCTCATCGACGACCGTAACGCCGACTGGCTCAAGCAGCTGTCATCCATACTTCCCTCCGAAAGTGTGTTCATAGCAGTAGGAGCCGGGCACCTCATCGGTGACACAGGCCTCATCAAGGAACTGCAGAAAGCAGGCTATACAGTAACACCTGTAAAATAAGCATACAATAATGATAGTTCTAAATAACCTAACCTACCGCTACCGCAAGGGCGCCGAGGCCCTGACAGATGTCTCGGCGTCCATAGGGCCCGGCATCCACCTTCTCCTCGGCGAGAACGGAGCCGGCAAGACTACCTTGCTTCATGTGATGGCCGGCCTGCTCTATCCCTCATCGGGAGAGTGCCTTATAGACGGTGAGGACGCCTCGCGACGTCTGCCCTCAGAACTCTCGCGCATGTTTTTCCTCGGTGACAACATGCCTTTCCCGGCCAAGACCATCAATGAGATGTCGCGTATACATGCCGTGTTTTATCCCGGGTTTGACCCCGTGCAGCTTCAAGAAAACCTCAAGTCGTTCGGTCTTACGGGCGATGAACCTATAGCAAAAATGTCACTCGGCAACCGCCACAAGTCACAGGTGGCCTATGCTCTGGCATTAAGAACCGATATACTACTTCTTGACGAGCCCGCCAACGGTCTGGACATATCGGCCAAACAAGCGCTTCAGTCTATGATTGCCTCCAACGTGAACGAAGAGCAGACCGTGATAATATCCACCCACACGGTCAACGACTTCACAAACCTCTTTGACGGAGTGATTGTACTTTCGCGCAGCCACATGCTAATGGCCATGAATGCCAACGAAATAACATCGAGAGTCACATTCACCGTATCGTCCATACCGGCGGTCAATCCGATATATGGCGAGACTCGTATCAACATGTTCCACTCCATAGTCGAAAATACTGACGGCGAGGACTCCGACATAGACTATATACTGTTGTATAACGCCATAATGAACGCTTCGTCGCGCCCACGCCTCCTCCAACTGCTAAACAACAACGACAATGAACAGCATGATTAACTCCATACCCGTCAACGGCTCCTTCTCATGGCGGCGTTTCGTGGCCGTGGCCCGCTTCTATTATCCCCGGCTTCGCATACAGATATTGGTATACCCATTGATAGCCGTATTTTTTTCGATATGCATAGTCATAGCCACCAATTATGAAAGCTTTGAACTGCTGACCGCACCCATAGTCATGGCCATAAATGCCATGATAGCTTTCGGCCCCATAACATTTGCCTGCCGCAAAGGTCTTGAGACAGAGACTGTACTTCCGGCCACGGCAACCGAAAAGTGCACCTTCATACTCTTTTACGGGCTTGTAGCGATACCTCTCCTTATATTGCTGCCTATGCTGCTCATGTACTTCATACTGCCTGTGGACCGATCACTTGAATATATCATTCAGCTCATATCCAAGTCACAGAATATGTTCATTTCGAAGACCTACGGGTTATCCTTGATTCAATATTGCGCCCCGGCCATTACATGTCTTTGGTCTGTAATGGCACTAAAAAACAACCGAGTGGTCATGGGTATCGTATGGACATTTGTCTACAATACCGTATTAGGTATTACTGGAGCTGTCTACGGCGCTTACATGGCATTCAAGATCGGCTTCAAGGACGGAATGTACGGCGTGGACAAACTCGACACTACGGCATTAACTAATGCGGTTATTAACGGTATGACACCTTACATGACTATCGTGAGTGTAGTTATATTGATTTATTGTATCTTTGCATTATACAAGACTTGCCAAAGCATCAAAAACCGACAAATGTAAAGGGAACTATGGATTTTTCTAACAACAAACCCATATATAAGCAGATCATCGACTATTGTTACGGCAAGATCATGGCCGGAGAATGGTTGCCTGATGCCCGTATTCCCTCTATAAAAGAATTGTCGGTCACAATGGTGGTCAACAGCCGCACGGTACTGAAAGCCTATGACGACATGCAGGCGCTCGGAGTGATATACCAGCGGCGCGGTATGGGCTACTACGTGGCTCCGGAGTCACGCGACATAATATTGACCGAACGACGGGCTGAATTTTTTGAAGAGACCTTACCGGAAATAATGAAAGAGATGGACCTGCTCGGCCTTACATGGGACGACCTTATAGCCCGCTCCCATTAAGTCAAAAATGACAATAGTAGTACATAATTAGCCGTACATAATGAAACAGCAAGTTAAAATAAGCACTTACTCGATAGTCATCAACATCATCGCACTAATCGTAATTGGTGCGGTGATGTTGATAAACCTGAACCGTGGCAACATGTGGTTTGTATGGACTCTCGCAGGACTGCTTCTCATCATTTTTTCGGCAGCACTGTTTTATATGCCGCTGTCTATATCGGTCAATGACCGTGAGTTGTGCATCAACCGGCCGCTTAAAGTCAAAAGCATAGCCTTGGACAACATAGCATCGGTTGTTCCATGTCCACCTACCATGGGTGAACGGCGCATATGCGGCAGTGGCGGATGGTTTGGCTACTGGGGCTGGTTCAGCGAACGCGACCTCGGAAAGTACTTCGCCTACTATGGCCGGGCATCGGACTGCTTTCTCGTCACGCTCAAAGACGGACACCGCTACATGCTCGGATGCAGCAACCCCCAATCCATCATCGACTACATCAACAACCACATCAAATAACCAATCCAACCCGTCAATGTATTTCCTTCGTGGATTAAATTTGAAATTATTTATTTGGCTATTATAATCAGAAGCACTGCAAAAAACAGAAAGCCAAGAAATCCGTTAGTATGGTCGCTGTCGACATAGTCTATATCTCTGGAATCTTCCGAACCATAGCGGAGCCGGCATGACACTTTCTGCCCGCCACGGAACAGCCGCAGCCCCAATACCGCCCCCCGGTTCCGAGATGCAAAATAATTGATATGCTCCATGAACGTATAAACATCTCAATTATGATTCATCTAAGAATCTGCCGTATAAAAACCGCATTACTGTCAACTCCCGCACTAACAACAAGATTGTATTCCGAAGGAATATATATTGTGTCACCAATCGCAACAATTGGTGTCGGGATGTTTATACGCCCTGAAAAACGCCACTCTCTTCCGTCAGAATTGCGCTTTATTCTGCGCGATATTATCCAAGGGCCGAAAGTTGAGCGTAGAAATGAATAATCCGACTTATAACAGATTATATCTGGCAGTTCAACATAGACAGTATCATCTATTGAAATTATCGTATGTTCTCCCCACCAAATGAGCGTGTCCTGAACTTCTTTTGGCAAATCGGAATATACAACCCTTTCGCCATCAGTATAATCTATGGAACGATTGCATCCAAAACAAATGCCAATCGCTCCAAAAGCTATAATACCTGCAATCTTCTGCCACTTATTCATATAATTTGCCGTATTTCTTTTTCAGATATTCCCTGAGTTTCGGAGAATCTTTGCCTTTATACACACGGTTACGATCGAATACAGTCCAACTGTCACCATCCGGGAAATCTACCTTTTCAAAACTGGCTGCATCGGCACCGGGAATTATAGAATCGTTCCAAAATACATGCTTGTCATCTTTTCCATAATTGAAATCGCCTCCCATAGTTCCTTTATTTCCGGAATAATATGATGAGACCGGTACCGGTCGGAATGTCTTTGGATCTGCACCGTTAACCAATTTATTACTCCACCATACGTGTGACTCATCCTTATACCAGTTGTCGGAAATATGCTCGAACGTTGCGACATCAGCATCCTGCAGTATATGAAAGTCTAAATCATAAATATTTATTCCGTCAGAATACATCAATCTTCCTATTTGAGAAAGCTTAGTGTAATCTTTTATCTGTGTAGGCATTTCTCTTTGGTAGGCTCTATGCTTATCCTGTCCTATATAGAAATCCACCTCTTTGAATGTCGCCGGATCAGCCTCCGGAATCTCCTTCCCCATAAAAAATACTCTATATTTATCAGCGGCATAGCACCCTGATTGAATCGGCCTTTCAGCGTCTATGGGATGAAATGTGGCATAATCAATATTTGGAATAACCGTTCCATTCAAATAATATCCATTATTCTTATCTTTTCCCCAACTTGTATTTTCACCTGATTTATCTTTCAAAATTTCGAATGATGATTTATCTCTGACATTTAGCGCTTTGCCATTGTTATAAAAGTCCTTTTTGTCCTCGGTCAACTCATAAGAATGAATCTTGAAAGAGGTCGGGTCGGCTCCTTTCATCAACACCCCCTCATCATATACGTTAAATTTATCGACAGCAAATCCTTTTTCCAAGACTCTAAATGATTGGCAGTCCGCTCCTCTTATGATATCCCCCCGATAAAATGCGTATGTTTTATCACGGCCATAATCATCGTTCAATATCTCAAATGTTTCGGGGTCGGCATCAACCTTTTGTGAATTGTGCCCGCTACCTTCGTTCCATGTGTGCCATGTCACTTCTTTACCGTCGTTTTTATATCCTATTGAGCATGACACGAAAGTAAGCAATACAAAAGTTACTGCGATAAGAACGATTGATTTCTTCATAGCTTGCAGACTTTTAAGGTTAATATGAGCAACCGACTTTGCGCCCTGAGGTTGTTGGAGAGAGCAAAACCAACACATAGAATCAGTATCTTATAGAGTGTTGCCATATGCAAAGCTACAACAAAAATTCGTGACCCTGTGATAATAGGGCAAGAAAATCCGCATTCCTCGGCAGCCACCATAAAAATGCTTACTCCAAAATCACTCATGAATGAATGCGCAATAGCGACATCATTCAAATCATCTTCTTAAAGTGCTTTTTCAAGAATAGATTTCATATCTGAATGTAGAGAGTTATAGAAATCCTTAATTGGCATAATTGTTATATTTGTTATATATTGTATTGTAATTCCCAGTGGCCACCTTTCTTGGAACCGACATACTGGACTATATCGGATAGAGCGGCGAGTTCGCGCTCGATTGTTTTCGTGGCAACACCGATTGTGAAGGCTATTTCTGCTCTTGTGGTCTGCGGGTTCTCGCTGATGAGAGCTATGATTTGCTGCTGCCGCTCGGTTAAATTTTTAGCGACATTTTTAGCGACATTTTTAGCGACATCCGTCTTTTCCGCTTCGCGGGTTTGTAGGTCAAAAGTTACTTTGACGGAATTAATTGTTGTCTCGATATGCATGGGGCGATTGGTTACTTCTTGCCAACGCTTGAGCTTACGGAGTCCGTAGCCGAGATTTTCTGAGAGATGTGCAAGACGGAATAGTTTTGCTATCACCGGATTGCGAGGCTGGGATTCAAACGAGCTTTCCATTACATCCAATGGCATCGGCATACCGCCGGGATTTAGGAATTCGATGCGGTCGTCAAAAACATGGATGCAACTCCGTCGTGGGCTGAAGTGGTCGGCATGAGCCATCTGATTCGCCATTGCCTCGCGTAGTATGTCATACTCGGAGAAATCTTCTACCGACTGTCCTCGCTCGTTGATACCAACCATCGGAGTATTGACGAGTGTGCGGAGGCGACGAAGAATAACGCGGCTCGCTTCCCAAAGATTCTGCTGTTCCGGGATGCGGTAAGTATAGTTTTTAGTCATTGCCTCCAGACCCGTACCGGGTATCTCGACATAATCGGCGCAGAATGTCGGAACGAAGTTGAAGGTGTAAGGACTCTTGCCAAGCATTATCAGACCGCCGTAAGTCAGTTGGCCGGAATGGTCGGTGATTCCGACACCTTTACAAAAATCCTCATCGCTCACGCTGTCAAGATGTGAAACCAAGCCCCAATGACGCACTTCGCCTCGGAAGTCGGTCAATGCATCACGGTTAAGCATATCGATGTTGGTGTCAGGAATGGATTTCTGCGACTGGATGCCAAATGACTGATCGCGAATCATCGACATTATTTCGGACCAATGTAAAAATACGGTTGTTAAACAACGACTATGTTTGTTGCAGGGACGCCAGTAGTACGGCGTCAGGCTACAACCCGTATGGCCATCCGGATTCGCGGGCGCCGTACTACTGGCGCCCCTACATGCCTGTTGCATTTTACACTTCAACCGGGTTTTGCCACTGATTCACTATTTCCTGCCGGGGTTCCGGGTATGTGGCATCGCCGGCGCCATCCGAGTCTGCGGCTCGGGCATACACATAAAATAAGCGAGGCGATGCCATCCCGGTATCGCCTTGCCTGATAATAAACCAATCATTATCACATTTCTTGCAATGGAAAAAGTAATTTTGCTATGTACCTATAAAACGTCGGGGCGCATAAATGGTTCATATGTCCCGACGTTTTTTTTGAAAAATATTTTTATTTTTTCTTTAACAGTTCTATTTTCAATGGTTTAGATGCAGCATATCTAATTTTAAAAATGCAATCTTTTTCATCGTCCATGAAACTTTGACGCTTGCCGTCGACAAACAGACCGCTGTAAGCCCCGGCCATACCGGGCAGCACAAATGTAAACTCACGCACATCGGGCGCTCCGGCATATGCTCCATCGGCATTTATCTCAATCAAGGTGCGGCCGCTATCGGAACTTCCGGCAAATGAAATCAGCACATACTGTTCACTTGCCAACGATGACGGCGACATCCTGTCGTCCTCATACATTATATACTCGCTGTCGACGTCGCCGCGCGGATAGTACAGCACGGCATAGCGCGAGACATCGTAATCGCCGGTATTTTCCATAGCATAATCAGCCTGCGGTATGAAAGCGCCGGCTCGCACAAAGAGCGGCAGTACGTCAAGCGGAGCCTCGTAGACGATTGTGTCAGGACCGACATATGTGGCTGACGGATTGTTGTAGTCGACCCACTCGCCGGAAGGTATTATGACACTGCGCGACGTTGCCCCCTTTTCAAGCACCGGAGCCACCATGACCTCGTCGCCCCACAGATATTGGTCGGTGACATTGTCAAGAAGCGAGTCGGCCGCCACGTTAAAGTTCAGCGGACGCACAAGCGGGTAGCCTTTGGCCGAGTTTTCATAAGCCAAAGTGTAGTTGTAAGGCAACCAACGGTAACGGGTCTTGACGAGATCAAGCAGAATATCGGCTTGTTCGGGATAGCAGTACGGCTCGGCGAAACGCTGGGCGTGAGTGCGCAGTACGGGAGAGAATGCGCCGAGCTGCACCCAACGCACATAAAGTTCCGGATCAATCGGAGCTGTTTCGTCAATGGCAAACCCGCCTACGTCATGCGACATGTAGCCGAGACCGCTCAGTCCGGAGTTAAGCATAATCTTCACCTGAGGCTGAAGACCGCCCCATGAACGCGACACATCGGTTGACCACGGAAACACACTGTAACGCTGCAATCCGGCAGTGCCGCCACGCATGAGCGTCATAAGACGTGTGTCGGGATACTCGTCGCGGAACAGGTCATATATTATCGAGCTCCACACATTGCCGTATACGTTGTGGTACTCACGGGCGGTTTCACCGTTGGCATGCACGATGGTCTCGGGATGCACCTCCGGCTCACCGAGGTCGCCCCACCAGCCGGCCACACCTTCGTCGGTCAGCTTACGATAACGCTCGCGAAGCCAGCGGCGGGTATCGGGATTGGCCACGTCAAACATACCGGCCTCGCCCACCCATGTGGTGACGTCGTTTATATTTCCCTCCGCATTCTTTGTCAACATACCCTGCGATGCAAGCAGGTTATAATTGTCGATAGCCCCGATTTTATTAATATAAGGCTGCGATATTATGACAGTGTTCACACCATCTTTTTTAAGGTCGGCAAGCATCTTTGCATGTTGCGGCCACTGCTCCTTGTTCCATTCAAGCCGCCCCATGTCGGTCTCCTTGCCGTACCAGTACAAGTCGAGCACCACACCGTCGACAGGATATCCGGCTGTTTTAAGCGTGTCGATTACCCCGCGAGTCTCGGATTCGGTCTTGTAACCGTACTTTGACGTTATATAGCCGAGCGACCAGAACGGCGGCAGCGGCTGACGACCCGTCAGAGCCGAGTATCGGTCGGTGACTCCCGCCATCGTACCGCCGCCGTAAATCATATAATATGAAACCGGAGCTTTATTCTCGGTCGAGTAAGTTATCGTATCGCCGAGTGTCAACCGGGCGGCGGCATAATCATCAAAAAATACCCCGTAACCTTGTGAGCTTACAAACATGGGCACGCATATGTTCATCTGGCTTATACGCGGATCGCCCTCGGTATATCCGTAGTTCTGCCGATTGTACATAACCAAAGTGTCACCGTCGAGCGCAAGGCTGTGACCGCGCTCGCCGGCACCGTAAAAGCGTCCGGGCATACCGGGCACAAGAGTAAGCACACGCTCGTTGCCGGCGGTTTCGCGCATACCGTCGTCGCTAAGCAGGATACCGCTTTCAGCGCCGAATACCACCGCACCGCTTTCAGCATCGACGGTAGCCGTCAGCCCTGAAGGAAGCGTCATGACTGCCGATTCAGGACCTAAAGATAATGTACCTTCACATTTATTTCGCGGCATCACTACGGCCTGTGTTACGGCGGCGGTTTCTCCCGGCGCGGTATTTGTCACATGGATTATAAAATCGTCAACGGCTCTTACCGTAACTCTACGGCCGTCGGCGGCAATTGCCGTGACCGTACAGTTGTCACTGTCAACCGTGACAGCCGCCCTTGACGTGACTGCAACTGCCAGCATCATCACCGGCAATATGGCTGCCGTGATTTTCATTTTTACATTCATCGATTTATGGCTTTAATTAATAGAGACATGCAAATATACGAATTTTAATGTATCTTTGTGATGTTAACCATATAATCAAGCGATTTAAAGATGAAAAAAATTTTGTTTCTATTCCTTGCCGCCGGTGTGTTCACTTTCATAGCGGCTGCATGCACACAGAAGAAAAAGTCAGAAAAAGCTCAGGCTTCCGCCGACAGCACCTTTACCACCGTAAAACAGCCCGAATGGAGCCGCAACGCGGTAATCTACGAAGTCAATCTGCGCCAATACACCGACAGCGGCACAATAACGGCATTTGACAGGGAGCTTCCACGCCTAAAAGAACTCGGCGTCGACATATTGTGGTTCATGCCCGTATATCCTATATCACAGGACGGTAAAAAAGGGGAGCTCGGCAGCTACTATGCCGTGCGCGACTACAAGGCATTTAATCCTGAGTTCGGCACTATAGAACAATTTAAAAACACCGTAAAAAAAGCCCATGACCTCGGCATGAAAGTCATACTCGACTGGGTGCCCAACCATACAGGCCGCGACAACGCTTGGGTCAGCGAACATCCCGAATGGTATGCAAAAAATGAAGCGGGCGAGATGTACGGACCCTATGACTGGACCGACGTCTACAAACTCGACTACGACAACAATGATATGCGTGCCGCTATGGTCGACGCGTTCAAATTCTGGCTCACAGAGGCCGATGTCGACGGTTTCCGGTGCGACGTGGCCGGCGAAGTGCCCACCGACTTCTGGGACAAGACCCGTCCGCAACTCGACTCCGTAAAGGAAGTATTCATGCTTGCCGAAGCAAGCAAACCCGAGCTACAGAAAAACGGCTTCAACATGGGCTACAACTGGCCTATGAAAGACCTCTTCAGCGAAATAGCCGCCACCGCAGGCCAATATACATTCAAGGACGCACAAGGCAACATGCGCACGTTCCCTAAAAAACATGCCGTGGACATAGACTCGCTGCTTTCCTTGCAGGACCTCGAATATCCACGCGACACCTACCTGATGAATATGATAACCAACCATGACCTCAACTCATGGGAGGGCACCGAACAGGAGCGTCTCGGCAATCTAACCGACGCGTTTGCAGTGCTCAGCTACACGCTTCCGGGCATGCCGCTCATCTATACCGGCCAAGAGACGGGCCTCAACCGCGCCCTCGAGTTTTTCAAAAAGGACACTCCCCCCACATGGGAACCCCGCAACAGCTACTTCGAATTTTACAAGAAACTCAATCACCTGAAACATACACAGCCCGCTCTGCAGGCAGGTATAAACGGGGGTGAAATGGTTCGCTATCCAACAACCGACAACAATCTGTACATATTCAGCCGCGCCGTCGACAATACATGTGTATATGTATTTGTCAATCTCGGCAATGAAAATGCCGAAGTAAAATACACCGGCAACGCTCCCGCACCCAACGAAACCACTATAAACTTCTTTACCGGTGCGACTGAAGCATTTCCCTCGTCGCTCATGCCGGGCGAATACAAAGTCTACGTAAACAGATAGTCACGTATAACACGCTCCATAAAACGGCTCACCCTCTTTCGGCTATGGTCAGAAGAGGGTGAGTTGTGTATCAAGCAACCTGAATGACATACGGTGATAAGGCGAAGGTCCGTAATCGGCTATGGCCTCACGGTGATCCTTGGTCGGATAGCCCTTGTTGACATTCCATCTATATTGCGGATACTCCTCGTGTATGCGGCGCATAAACTCGTCGCGGTGGGTTTTGGCAAGTACTGAAGCGGCCGCTATATTGCCGTAGCGTCCGTCGCCTTTCACAAAAGTCTCATAAGGAATGTCTTTGTAAGGAGTGAACCGGTTTCCGTCCACAACTATGGCCCCGGGCACATCGGACAGCGCCTCTACAGCGCGGTGCATGGCGAGTATGGAGGCACGCAATATGTTTATCTCATCAATTTCGGCGGCATCTACCACGCCTACGGCCCAAGCTACAGCCTCGGCCTCTATTATCGGACGCAGTATGTCGCGTCGACGCTCTGTAAGCTGCTTGGAGTCATTGAGAAAAGGATGTCGGAAGTCATCGGGCAATATAACGGCGGCAGCATATACAGGTCCGGCAAGACATCCTCGCCCGGCCTCGTCGCAACCCGCTTCATTGCGTCCGGCTATATAACATGCAGGAAGTGCTATCGGTGTCATCTATGCTCACTAATATACGTTGCGATGCAACAATGTATTAATTCTCGACCTAAGCTCTTTCATGGAAAACGGCTTCAGTATGTAATCGTCGGCACCGTTGTCAAGTCCGTCTATAACTTCGCTTTCATCGCTAAGACTCGCACAGAATATAAGAGGAGTACGTGACGTGGCCTTGTTCTGTTTAAGATACTGCGCCACCTTTATTCCACTCAATCCGTCCATCGTTATGTCTATGAGAAAGAGGTCGTACAATGTGAAATCGGCGTCCAGTGCGTCATCTGCATTGTTGAACACAGATACGATAAAACCGTCCGCTTCAAGATTGTAACGTATCAACTCACATATCAACGGGTCTTCATCGGCAATGAAAATCCGCTTGGGTGTGTCCTGCAATACTTCCGTTTTGCGAGAATGTGATATAGTCTTAGGCATTTTCTTCATGAATGAATCCACATGAGGGCCTTGAGCCGTCATAAATGTGCTATGTTAATAACACAAAAATAGATACAGCCTTTAACTAAATCAAACTCCGGTAACATGATTGTAGCACCACAAGGATATTTAACCGTTCTTCAATGATATCGTAACAACGGCAACATCATTGCCACTCCTTTGTAAAGATATCAGATAGCATGACGGCGGAAATGATCGCGTATGGTATCGACTACATTTATTATATAGTCGCCCATCTTCTCAAGGTCATTTATGATGTCCATATAGTAGATACCCGACTGATACTCGTATACGCGGTTGTTGATGTTCTCCACATTGTTGGAGCGCAACTGATTGCGCAGATTGTTGATTTCACGCTCTTTGTTGTAAGATCGTATTATGTCGACCTCGCGCACCTTCTCTACATCGCCGAGGAGTATGAGCATGTCGGCCATAGCCTCCTTTACATAACCGAACATGGTGTCGATATTGCGGTAAATCAGCTCGTCAAACTCCACACTGCTCTCCTGCTTGCGAAGCAATATCTTGGCGCATCCGAAACAGCTGTCTGCTATACTCTCGATTTCACTGACAATGTTGAGCATGGCTGCTATATGAAGCTTACCTTCATTAGACAGGCGTCCTTCTGCACACCGGTTGAGATAGTTGGCTATCTCAATCTCCATACGGTCGGAAATCTCCTCATATTTTTCAAGCCGCGAGAACAGTTGCGAGAACTCCTCGCTCTTCTCTTTGGCATGTATAAGCGACTCCGCCATAGATATCATGCGGTTGACACGCTGCGCGTATACCGTCATCTCCTTCTCGGCCTGAGCTATATTCAGCTCCGAGGCACTCAACAGACCTCCGGATATAAACTTGAGCTGAAACTCCTCATCCTCCTTGTGCTTGACAGGCACAAGTTTTTCGACAATCTTCACATATACTCCCGTAAGCCATATCATTATAGACAGGTTTATGAGATTGAACACAGTGTGAAACATCGACATACCGAACGACACACTGAACTGCATGGTGGCTATACGGGCGAGCACGGGATGTTCGCCGGGCAGACTCCCGTCAAACAGGCTGTTGTAAAGCTGCGGATCAGTGGCTTCCAGATTATTGACAAAAGCAAACAATGACTCGGGATTGCCCTGCCCCATGGCTTCGGTAATCCAAACATTAAGATTGACAAACGGATAGAATACACACATCGTCCACAGCACACCCAGCATATTGAAAAGCAAATGCCCCATGGCCGTACGTTTTGCGGCCACATTTCCGCTCATTGAAGCAAGCAGCGGGGTTATCGTGGTACCGATGTTGCTGCCGAGAACCACGGCACATCCGAGGTCAAACGTAATCCACCCCTTTGTACACATGATAAGCACGATGGCAAACGTAGCTGCCGACGACTGTATGATAGCCGTCACTATTATGCCGACAAAAAGAAAAAGCAATACCGAAAGATAGCCCATCGAGGCATAGCGTTCAAGAAACGCAAACATATCGGGATTGCTCTGCAGGTCGGGAACATAGTTGCTTATCATGTTGAGCCCCATGAACAGGAACGAAAATCCTATAAGAAACTCACCGATGGACTTTGTACGGCTCCTCTTGCTGAAAAGCAACGGCACTGAACATGCTATAAGCGGCAATATGAAGACCGACGTATCGACCTTGAAGCCGAACAGCGCTATAATCCAAGCGGTGAACGTCGTGCCTACATTGGCGCCGAATATGACTGCCATTGACTGGCCGAGCGTCATAAGGCCGGCGTTGACAAAACTTACCACCATCACGGTGGAAGCCGATGAACTCTGAATAAGTGCTGTAATGGCAATTCCGGTGAGAGTTCCCGTAAAGCGGTTACGGGTCATTGCCGACAGGATGTTGCGCAGACGGTCGCCCGCGGCTTTCTGCAGCCCTTCGCTCATTACCTTCATACCGTAAAGGAACAAGCACACAGAGCCAAGGAGAGCTAAAAAGTCGAAAAATGTATAGTTCATTACTGTGGTAAAATGGAGTCCGTTTTACGGAGACAAAGTTATAACAAATCTTTTGCATTTTATAAATATTGTCAATATATTTTAATGATGAACATAACCGCGACAAAAGGCGTTTCAAATTAAAAATCGTAAATTTTTTATGTTATGAGATTTAAAGTATTATCATGTCTGCTTGTATCGGCGGTTCTCTTCGGGGCGTCAAAGTCCGATGCCTGTTCACGTATATTATATGTAGGCGACACTACATCCGCTTCAGGTGAAGATGTGCTCCGCATAGTAGGACGTTCACTTGACTGGAAAACGCCTATACCCACCAACTTGTATGTATATCCGCGCGGCATGTTCAAGAAAGGCGATGACAAACCCGGAGCGGTCACATGGACATCAAAATACGGCGCCGTATATGCCGTGGGATATGACGGCGGCATAACCGAAGGCATGAACGAAAAGGGACTCGTGATCAACGGACTGTTCTGCAAAGGCACCGTATATGCCAACGAACAGACGGCAGGACGCCCGGGAATGTCGCTGTCCATGTTTGTCGGATGGCTCCTCGACATGAACGCCACTACCCCCGAAGTGGTCAAAGTACTCAAAGAACACAATTTCAGCATATCGGGAGCCACTTTTGACGGCGGCACAGTGTCAACACTCCATTGGGGCATAACCGACGCGCAAGGCCGGTGCGCCATACTCGAGTTTGACCACGGCACCGTAAAAGTTTATGAGGGGCAGGACATGCCGGCCATGACCAACGATCCGCAGTTTCCTTCAATGACAGCGATCAACGATTATTGGCAGAAAGTGGGTGGAGCCAACATGCTTCCGGGCACTGTGAAGAGTCCCGACCGCTTCGTGCGCGGATACTTCTTCCAAGAGCATGTTGAGAAGACCAACGACCTGAATACGGGTCTGGCCATAATCCGCAGTATAATGGCCAACGTATCGGTGCCTTATCTTTATACGGTACAGACCGAAGCCAATGTATCATCGACCCAATGGCGTTCTTATGCGGACCTGCGCGACTGCCGCTACTACTTCGACATAGCCACCAACTTAGGCATATATTACATAGACCTTAAAAAGTGCGATCTGCGCAAAGGCGCCCCGGTACTGCGTTTCGACACCTCAAAAACTACGGATGCAATAGGCGATATTACTCCATTATTAGTAAAACATGCGCCTTTTACACCCATGTATTAAATAAATTTATTTACTTTGCATACCGTTTGCCATGCGGCACAGCCGCCATGGGTACTATCACTATCACTCAATTGATTTAAGTGCACATACTGCGCGTTGTAATAATACTGTTGATGTCGTCGGCTTCACTCGCCCTTGGCGCGACCGAGGCCGACAGCATCATGCCCGTATCAGGGCCAAAACATTCCGGCAACTGGATAAAGCAACTGGTTGACAACGGTTTCAAGCTGCATGACCCGTCAATCAATTACCCGCGATTCGCACGCTTCTGCCTGAAAGTCTACGACTGGGGCGACCGCACGTTCAATTCCTACGACTCGACCTACGTGGTATCGACCGGGAAGAACTGGAAAATCACCGGTAAAAGCTATAACTGGGCTGAAAGCTACTTCATGCAGTTTACCGGCAACACACGCCTGCACATGATATCGGAGATATACAGCGACATAGGAGCGTCAATCGGTTTCATGGCAGTGAACGTAGGCCATACCTTCAATGCCAACGACCTGTTCGGAAATCCCGTAGCCTCACGCAAAAACTGGGACTACAGTTTCACAAGCGCGCTGTTTGCCGCTTCGATAAACTACACATCGACCGATGGAGGAGTACGCATAACAAAATTCGGCGATTTCAACCTGCAAGGTCACTCGTTTGACTTCAACAGTGTCAAACAGGAGACCACCAGCGCCAACATGTACTACTTCTTCAACCACAGGAAGTACTCACAGGCGGCAGCCTACTGCTACTCGAAGTATCAGCTCAAAAGCGCCGGTTCACTTATAGTGGGGCTAAACTTCAACAAGCAGAACATAGACCTCGACTTCTCGGCTCTGCCATCGGACATGCTCACATACCTGCCGGGAAAGCATGACCGCTATACTTTCCACTACAAAGACTATAATATCATATGCGGATACGCCTACAACTGGGTGTTGCACCCGCGGCGCTGGCTTGTCAACGCCACGGTGCTCCCGGCCATAGGCTACCGACACACCTATGAAAATTCAACCGACGGTAAAAAGGACATGTTTTCGACCAACGTCACCGGCTTGTTTTCGGTTGTCTATAATCACCGAAGCCTCTTCGCCTCGCTGACCGGACGCTTTGACGGCAACATTTATTTCGGCAGTTCATACACATTCATGAACTCCATCGAATCGCTCAGTCTCGTAGTAGGCGCCCGGTTCTGACACAACGGTCAGAGCGAAACCGAGATTCCGGCATTGATGCAGCGCGGCAAAGCCGGACCGTATATATAGCCAGAGTCACGTGTCGGACCTATATCGAAATCGTCCTGATATGAATTAAATATGTTGCTCACTCCTGCCGATACATCGAACGTGACTCGGTTTAATATCTTGAATGTATAGGTCAGTTTCAGCGAAGCGTCGAAAAAATCAGGTGTTCGCACGGCCACATCGACAAGTGTGCCCGAACCGGCGAGATGCTGTACGGTCATCGGTCCGGTATAAGTAGCTGACAACGTGGCCTTGAGCTGACGAACTATCTCGACATTGGCTGTAAGATAGCCATACAGGTCCGGTGTACGGAACATGCGTTTTTCACCCGGCACATCAGGATTGTCGCTCCACACCTCGGGATGCTTGTAGCGGCTACGTTGCCACGTAAGCCCGCACTGCAGATCGAAACGGCTTGAAAAGAACGCCTTAGCCTCGACATTGACACCCGCCACACGAGCGCCCGAACCGTTGTAACGTTCAAGTACGGCATTGCCGGCGGCATCGGGCTCCTCAAGCTGACGCAGAGCAAAGACATCGCGCAGGTCTGTATAAAAACCCTCTACAAGCAGATTGGTCTGAACATTGCCGAAACGATGATACAGATCAGCCGATGCACTGACACTGCGGGAACTCTCTTCTTTAAGTCCGGCGGCAAGCACCGTCACCACACGCTCACCGCCCACAATAGCCACATGAAAGTCCTCATCGTAGGCCTGAGGCGAGCGGAAGCCTGTCGAATACGACAGCCTGAAGTTAAGGTTGTCGTCAGGATTGTAACGTATATTGACTCTCGGTGAGATGACCGGGTCACTGATAAGCGAGTGCTTGTCGACACGTGCACCTACAAGAAAGCCCCACCTGCTGTTGCGCCACTCGTTCTGAAGATATCCGCTGTATATATGTACTTTCTGCAGTATGTCATGATCATAGCCCAAAGTGACGTCATGAAGGCGATTGAACGAGTACTCCACACCGGCCACAAGTTCCGAAGGCATGAATATGAACCGGTCGAAAGGATGAGTCCATTGCGCTCCCGAAGTGACAACGATGTCGGAGGTACGTCCGTAAGCGTCAGGATCCATATCGGATCCGTAATAGCTCTGACGACGGGTATTCTGCATGGCCCCGAATACAGACACATGATCACGGCGGTTAGCGGGCCCAATGTCAAAAA